>Ga0180222_1000270_pt1 | contig 84009 bp, 71 predicted proteins | sample eDN5th37CKraftOP_FD_151336 | JGI IMG/M metagenome (GOLD analysis project Ga0180222, IMG submission 151336) | Enriched Organic Plus compost microbial communities from Emeryville, California, USA - eDNA 5th pass 37_C Kraft OP (version 2) (version 2) ... | reverse complement strand
TCTGCCGAAATAGGAGCCGACGGTCTTGACCGGATCGTGCGAGGCGAGCGAGCCGGTGCCGCCGGCCAGCTGCGGCCAGCGCCCGGCGCTCTCGCCGAACTCGCCGTGGCAGGCCGCGCATTTGGCCACGTAGATCTCCTCGCCGTCCTTGACCGAGCCGCGGCCGGGCGGCGCACCCTGCCCGTCCGGGCGGACGTCGATGTCCCAGCCGGCGATCTCATCCCCGGTCGCGACGCGGCCAATGTTGAGACGTGCAGGCGCGCCAGCATCTTCCTGCCTCGCCTGCGCAAATCCCGGCAATGTGGATGCCAGCGTCAGCAATACGGTCATTCCGGACGCCGCAACAGCGGCGATCCGGAATCCAGAACCATGGGACGATGCCGCCGGATTCCGGGTTCGCGCAGACGCGCGCACCGGAATGACGGAAAGAAGATCACGACACCTCGACATTCTCGACCTCGCCGTCCGGCCTGACCGAATAGGTCTGGATGCCGTTGTTGTGATAGATCGAATTGACGCCGCGGATCTTGCGCAACGCGTCCTTGGTCGGCTGCACATAGCCGGTGTCGTCGATGGCACGCGACTGCAGCAGCAGCGGCTCGCCGTTCCAGTCGATCGTCGCGTAGAAGCGCACGCAGGCCTTGTCGAGCACAAGTCCATCGATCCTCGCCTCGCGCCAGTTGCGGCCGCCATCGAGCGAGACATCGACGCGCTTGACCTTGCCGCGGCCAGACCAGGCCAGCCCGGAGATCACGGTGAAGCCCTTGGTCCGGACCGGCGTCTGCGGCGACGGCGCGGTGATGATCGACTTCGCGTCCATCACGAAGGTGTGCTTGCGCGCTTTGCCGTCGGGCAGCAGGTCGGTGTATTTCGAGGTCTCCTCGCGCGTCTCCCATGGCTCGTCGCCGATCTTGAGACGGCGCAGCCATTTCACCCACATATTGCCTTCCCAGCCCGGCACCACGAGCCGCACCGGATAGCCGTTCTCGGGCCGCAGCATCTCGCCGTTCATGCGATAGGCGACGAGACAGTCGTCGAGGATCTTCGACAGCGGGATCGAGCGCGTCATCGCGGCAGCGTCACCGCCTTCGGCCAGCACCCATTTGGCATTGCTCTTGAGCCCGGCTTCATCGAGCAGATAGCGCAGCGGCACGCCGGTATATTCGACGCAATGCACCATGCCGTGGGTGTACTGGCAGCCGTTGAGCTGCGCGCCGCGCCACTCCATGCCGGAATTGGCGGCGCATTCGAGGAAATGGATGCGGTTGACGCGCGGGAAGCGCTTGAGATCGTCGAGCGTGAACAGCATCGGCCGCTCGACCAGGCCGTGGACCATCAGCCGGTAGTCCTGCGGGTCGATCTCGGCGACGCCGGAATGATGACGCTCGAAGCACAGGCCGTTCGGCGTGATGATGCCATCAAGCGCATGGATCGGCGTGAAACTCACCGAGGATTCGCGGCTCGCGGTCAGCCATTCGACGTCGCGACGCACCACATGCTGCTCGAACTTCGACGGCACGCCGTAGGGCTTCGACACCACGCCGTCGCCGAGCGCGCGGCTCCAGTCGGCGACATTGGGCGGAAGATTCTTCGGGTCGGACGCGCCCGCATCCTTGGCCAGCGTGGGCGCGGCGCCGAGCGCCACCAGGCCCGACGCCGTAGCAAGAAATCTTCGCCGCGACGGTTCCTCGGAAATGATCGTGTCACCCATGGCGCTTCCCGGAGCATTCTTTTCCGGCAATCTTATCACATACCGGATTTTGAATGTAAGGGAAAACGCCGCTAACCCCCGACGATCTTGACGCTGTCGGTCGGTTCCACGCGCACGGTGCCGAGCCGCGCGACATGGCGCTCGACCAATTCCCAGACCGGCGGCCCCTCGGTGCCCTCGTTGACGCTGGCCCAGCCGGCAACGACGTAATCGCGCTGCGGGTCGATCGGCTGGCCGGTCTTGAGCGCGGTCATCGCCGAGATGCGCTGCCCGGCCGGCTTGCCGATGTCGATGGTGTAGCCGAGCCCGCCGCAGCGCACCATGTCGCCGCCCTGCTGGTAGTACGGGTCGGGATTGAACAGGTTGTCGGCGACGTCCTCCAGCACCTCTTTCAGCCGCGCGCCGCTCATGGTCATGCGGTAGACCTGGGGATAAGTGATCGCGGTGGCGTTGTGGATGTCCTCGACCGTGATCGGCTGCCCCGGCAGCACACTGGTGCCCCAGCGGAAGCCCGGCGACAGCGCGATCTCGGCATCGCGCTCCGCGATCAGCGCGGCGCAGATCAGGTCGTCGAAGGTGCCGGCGAAATTGCCACGCCGGTAGAGCAGGCTTGCGCTGCGGCCGACCTCGCGCTTCAGCGCGTCGGCGAACGGTGCGCGCGCTTTCGCGATCGCCGCCGCCATCTCCGGATCCGGTTCGATGGCGTCCGCGAACAGCGGGATCAGCTTGTAGCTGAAGTCCTTCACCGCGCCGTCGCGCACATCGAGGTCAAGCCGCGACAGGAACTTGCCGTGGCTGCCGGACGCCACCAGCAGCGTGTTGCCGACCTTGACCGCCTCCGGCAGCGCATCGTGGGTGTGGCCGGTGAGGATCACGTCGATGCCGGGCACGCGCGCGGCGAGCTTGCGGTCGACGTCGAAGCCGTTGTGCGATAGCAGCACCACGAGCTGCGCGCCCTCCCGGCGCGCCTTCTCGACATTGACGCGGACATCATCCTCGCGAATGCCGAACGACCATTTCGGCATCATCCAGCGCGGATTGGCGACCGGCGTATAGGGAAACGCCTGCCCCAGCACCGCAATGCGAACGCCACCGCGCTCGAACAGCTTGTAAGGCGTGAACACCGGCTCGTCCCACTCGCTGTCGCGGACATTGAGCGCGAGGAAAGGGAAATCCTGGCTCTCGATCAGCTCCTTGACCCGCGCCTCGCCATAGGTGAACTCCCAGTGGCCGGTCATGGCGTCGGGCTTCAGGAGCTTCATGCAGTCGGCCATGTCCTGGCCCTTGCTGCGCAGTGCGCCGAGCGAGCCCTGCCAGGTGTCGCCGCCGTCGAGCAGCAGCACGCGCTCGCCGCGTTCCGCGCGCACCGCCTTGACCGCGGTGGCGAGCCGGTCGAGCCCGCCGATGCGGCCGTAGCTTTGCGCGAGCGCGGCGAAGTCCTCAAAGGTCAGCGCATAAGCTTCGGCCGATCGCTCCGGGATGCCGTAGCGGGCGAGGAACTGCTTGCCCGTGATGTGCGGCGGCTGGCCTTTCGCGGCACCGACGCCGAGATTGAGCGAGGGCTCGCGGAAATAAACCGGCAGCAGCTGGCCGTGAATATCGGTGACATGCAGCAGCGTGACATTGCCGAGGCTGTCGAACCGCAGCAATTCAGCTTGCGTCAGCCGCTGCTGCGCGAAGCCGCGCGCGCCGGTGAATGGCAGCACGGCAGCCGTCGCCGCCGCGAGCTGGAGCAGATCGCGCCTCGAAACCATCGCACACCTTGAGAAAAGAACGGCGCCCGCGGGCGCCGTCGCTCAGCTGACCGTGATCTTGTCCTCGCCGACGATCTTGGAGCCGTCGTCGTCGATCCAGGTCAACACCACGGGACCGGATTCCTGTGCGCGGAACTTGAACTGGATGTATGGATTGGCCGCCACCGCCGGCTCGAAATCCGCGGAGAACACTTCCTTGCCGGCCACCGTGCAGGTGAACTTGTTGAGGATCTTGCGCGGGATCGTCTCGCCATTGGCGTTCTTGCGCTGACCCGATTCCATGGTGTGCGCGACCAGCGCCTTCACTTCGACGATGTCGCCCTTCTTGACGTCTTTCTTGTCGAGCTTGATGCGGGGTGCCGCCATGATGCTGTCCTCTCCTGCTCGCCTCAGCCGCCGCAGCCGCCGATCGTGACCTTGACCTGCTTGCTGGTGGTGAACAGCGAGCCATCGTTCATCTTCGCAACCGCGATCACGTTCTGGGTCTGCGCCAGACGGATGCGGGTATTGGCTTCGGCAACGCCGCTCTGCGGTGTGAAGTGGAACGTCACCACGCCTGCTCGCGGATTGCCGTCGGTGACGACCAGCACCTCGCTGACATAGGACTGCTCGGTCATCGGGCTTTCGACCGACACCGTCATCGGCACGGTATTGCCGTTCTCCGCGATCTCCGGCAGATCGAGCTTGATCTTGCCTTCCGTCGGCGTCTTGCCGCCGGTGAACTTCTGGATCAGCTCCTCGGAATCGTTCTTCGCCAGCGCCGGCGACATCAGGCCGCCGAGCGCGGCGGCCATTCCCGTGCCGACCGCAAGCGCTTGCCGGCGGTTGAACATCAACGTCATTTCAGGTCTCCTGCCTCTCCGTCACCGGGCATTCTCGTCCCGGGACCATAACGGCTCTTTTCATTCAAAACAATGCATGTATTGTTCTTGCAGCGATGACAAGAGCTTGCATAACAAGTCCGAACTATTCGCATTCAAGAAACGCACGGAGGGTTTGCCGGTGATCTTTAGAACAGGAGTGCTGGTCGCCTGTCTCGTCGTAGGATTTCCTGCTCTTGCTGCGGCGCAAGATGCAGAGACCGAGCGCGCGATCGAGAAATACCGGCAGATGATGAAGGAGGATCCCTGGAGCAATCCCGCCCTGCTCGATGCCGACCGCGGCGAGACGCTGTGGAAAACGCCGCGTGGTCCGAACAAGGTCTCGCTCGAGCAATGCGACCTCGGCAAGGGCCCGGGCAAGGTCGAAGGCGCGTTCGCCGAACTGCCGCGCTATTTCGCCGATGCCGGACGGGTGATGGACCTGGAGACGCGGCTGTTGTGGTGCCAGGAGACCATCCAAGGGTTCCAGCACGCCGACCTGATCAAGAATCCGCATCCGGGCGGCGGCCAGCCGGTCAAGGACACCGGCGCCATGGCCACATGGATTGCCAGCAAGTCCGACGGCATGACTTTCGCCGCCAAGCTCGACAAGCCACAGGAGAAGGAAATAGTCGCGCTCGGCGAGGCGCTGTTCAACCGCCGTTCCGGGCCGTTCGACTTCGCCTGCACCACCTGCCACGCCGAGGCCGGCAAGCGCATCCGCCTGCAGCCGCTCGCGCACCTCATTACCAAAGACGGCGCCAAGGTGATGGGCGAATGGCCGGCCTACCGGGTCTCGAGCACCCACGTCATGACGATGCAGCACCGACTGGTCGACTGCTACTGGCAGATGCGCCTGCCCGCGCCGGAAATGGGCTCGGAGCTGACGGTGGCGCTGATCGCCTATCTCACCAAGAATGCCGAGGGCGATCCGATCTCCGCCCCGGGGCTGAAGCGCTGAGACCCGGGAGGACAGCCATGAAGACCATCGCATTCGCTGCGGCCGCGCTACTCGCGGTCGGCATCAGCGGCGCTGCGGCGCAACAACAGAGCAAGTCCGCGGACAAGCCGGTCACGGTCTCCGCTGCCAAGGTCGATGCCGTCGTCAAGGCCGGCCTGCCGGCGTTCCCGGCGCCGCCCGAGGAGTGGCAGCCGCGTCTCATCCCGGACGAGACCATGAAGATCTGCTCGGCCACCCACAACAATCCGCCCAAGGCGCAGTTCGAGGCGATCGAAAAGGCCGAGAAAGCCAAGATCCAGTATCCGGCCGACGGCAATTTCATGGGCGACTGGAAACGGGGCGAGCGCATCGCGCAGTCCGGCTACGGGCTGCGTTTCACCGACTATCCCGCGCGCAATCCGAACGGCGGCAACTGCTATGCCTGTCACCAGCTCACCGCCGCAGAGGTCAGCTTCGGCACCATCGGGCCGAGCCTGCTCGGCTATGGCAAGCTGCGCGACTTCAAGGACAGCGAGGTCAAGGCGGCCTACGAGAAGATTTACGACTCGCATGCCTCGTTCCCCTGCTCGCTGATGCCGCGGTTCGGCGCCAACAAGGTGCTGAGCATGGACCAGATCAAGGACCTGGTGGCGCTGCTGATGAGCCGGGACAGTCCGGTCAACAAGTGACCGTTCGCCGGAGAACATCGTCCGCTTCAGCCGCGCTGAAGCGGACGAGCTCGTCGCCGCCGGCCTGAAATTGGCAAATTCTTCTCGCAGATTCCGGTTTCAACCCACGCCATCACGCGTAGGATCGGACATCCCGAGCGGAGCCTCCATCATGCACACGAACCGGCGAAATCTTCTCGGCGCGCTGGCCTTGTCCGGCGCCGCGTTCGGCGCGACGCGGCTCGCCGCCGCGCCCGCCAATGTCGACCTGCAGGGGCTGAAGAAGGATACCGACGTCGCCTGCCTCTATCATTGCGACTTCGGCGATCCGAACCGCTTCTCGCAGATGCTCACCAATATGAACAACCACCTGTCGGTCTACGATTTCGACACGATGCGGGTGAAGCTGGTGACGGTGGTGCACGGCGCCGGCATGAAGTTCTTCCTCGCCGACCGCTCCGGCACCCCGTGGGAGAAGGACAACATCGACGAGGATCTCTACAAGCGGTTCGTCGGTTTGTCGAAGTTCGGCGTCGAGGCCTATCTCTGCCGCATCACCTTCACGCGCAACAATATCGACTTCGCCAAGGCGCGCAGCGACGAGTTCCTGAAGTTCGTGCCGTCCGGCGTCGCCGCGGTGGCCGAGCTGCAGGGCAAGGGCTTCGCCTATCTCAAATGCGGTTGAGGCGCGGCGCGGCGAGCGGACGTCAAGCTCACGCGCCCGACTTCACGAACTCGATGAAGCTCTTGGTCTCGTAGGCCTTCTCGCGGACATAGCGGAACATGGCGAGGAAGTCGTCGGGCCGCAGATAGCCCGGGATACGCGCGACCTCGCGCTTGGCCGGCGCGCGCTCCTTCAGCCCTTCAGTGCTCTCGGGGAAGAACTGGAAGGTCGGCGTGAAGCGCACGCCGTATTTCGCCGCGAGCGCCTTTTCGGGCAGTTCCTCGCCATCGAAATCCGTGACCTTGCGCGCGCCGATGATGTTGAGCTGCAGCACGTCGAAATTGCTGCGGACGTAGTCCGAGATTCGCGGCTGCGCGAAATTGACGAAGTGCGTCTCCTTGCAATAGGGGCAGCCGCGCAATTCCCACATGATTACGAAGCGTTTGCCGGCGGCGCGGGCAGCCTCGAGATCGTCGGCGAGCTCGAGCAGGCTCTCGACGAACCAGGGCTGCTTGTAGAGCCCGTCATCGGTGAGGACCGGCGCATCGGCATGCGCACCTGAATGCGCGGCCGAACCCGCGGCCAGCGCCGCGACGCCTCCGATCAGCAGCTCGCGCCGGTTCATCGCCTTCCCTCTTCCGTCTGGTATCGCATCGATCGCGCCACCGATGATATATTCATAACAGACGATGTTTCCGCAATCACAGTCCGGTGAGCCCGCATGCGCCCGTCCCTGCTCCGCTCCGTCCTGACGGCAGTGCTGCTGGCGCTGGCCGCGTCGCAGTCGGCGCAGGCCGGTGCACCGCTTGCCGAGTTCGAGGTGGCGGCCGAGGCGGTCGCCGCGCACAATCGCGTCGCGCTCGGCTACCTGCGCACCGGCAACACCGATCTCGCCACGCTGGAGGTGGAGCGGCTGCGCACGGCATGGAACGCGCTGGTCGACCGGTTCGGCAACGACCGGCCGGACGCCTTCGCGTCGGAGCGCTATGCGATGACGCTCGCCGACATCGGTGGCAGGCTCGCCGCCGCCGAGACGCTGCTCAGGAACGGCCAGCCGGAGGCGGCGGAAACCGCGCTCGCCGGCATCCGTGAGGCATTGTCCCGGCTGCGGCGCGAGAGCGGCGTCACCGTGCTCGCCGATTGCGTGCTCGACGCCAATGCGGCGATGGCGGCGCTCGACGTGCTCGACCGCGCGCCGCTCGACTGGTCGGCCTCCGACACCGCGGCGCGGATCGCCGCCGCCGGCGACCAGTATCGCGGCACGCTCGAACGCTGCGACGGCATGGCGCCGCCCGCGGTGAAGACGAACCCGGACTTCCGCCGGCTGATCGACGGCGCGCTGGCAAGCCTGACTCTGGTTCCCAAAGCGGTCGCGGAGCGCGACGGCGAGCTGTTTCATCGGATCGTGATCGAGCTGCGTGCGTTCGACAACCTGCTCGCCTTCCGGTTCGGTTAGATTGCGCCTAGATGACCGTCATCCGATGCCGCGCCCGTTCCGACCATCCGCGATGAGACCGCTGTTCGCGCCCCTGCTCTGCGCGGCGGCGCTGTGTCTGGCGGCGCCGGCCGCGGCGCCCGCCGCGGAGCTTGTGATGTTCGAGCGAGCCGGCTGTCCGTGGTGCGAGGCGTTCGACCGCGAGGTCGCACCGATCTATCCGAAGACCGCCGCGGGCAAGCTGGCTCCGCTGCGGCGCGTCGACATCCAGCGCCCGATCCCGCCGGACCTTGCCTTTCTCGACGTCGAGCGCATCACCCCGGTGTTCGTGCTGATCGACGGCGGGCGGGAGATCGGCCGCATCCGCGGCTATCCCGGCGAGGCGCATTTCTGGGGCCTGTTCGAGTCCCTGGTGGACGGACTGCCGCGGCCGCCACCGCCGGCCGCAACCGAAAATCCGTTGCGCCGCAACGGGTAATGGGGTGTAGTCGGCCCGCCGCCGGCATCGGTTGCGCAACTGATCGTGCAGCCCCTCGAGCAGCCCATTGTGCAGCCCATGGACGTCGCGATTTCCAACCCTGCGAAAACCGACGACGACGCCGAGCGCATGGCCGACAAGGCCAAGCGCGCCGCGGATTTCCTCAAGGCGCTGTCGCACGAGAGCCGGCTGATGATCCTGTGCATCCTCGCCGAGGGGGAGAAATCGGTCACCGAGCTCGAACGCATGCTGAGCCTGCGCCAGCCTACGGTGTCGCAGCAGCTCGCCCGCCTGCGCAGCGATGGGCTCGTCGCCACGCGGCGCGACGGCAAGACCGTCTATTACAGCCTCGCCAGCGAGGAGGCGCGCATCATCATCGGTGCGGTCTACGAAGTATTCTGCGGCAAGAAGAAATAGCGCCGCCCTTCACACCGAGCGCGCCTCGGCACCGGCGATGTCGATCAGCCGGAACTGCACCCGCTCCTCGCCCTGCCAGCGGTCGAGCGTCAGCGCGCCGGCAGCATGGATGCGGTGGCCGCGATGCCCGATCAGCGCCTGCCCCAGCCGCTCGCCGGCGGCACGGAACGCGATGGCGCTGACCGTGCTGCCGTCGCCGGCGCGCAGCCGCACCCGCAAATGCTTGTCGCCGACCACGTCGGCATAGACCACGGTGTGCGACGGCAGCGCCAGCACCGGCTCCGGATTGCCGTTGCCGAAGGGTCCCGCCCGCGCCAGTGTGTTGGCGAGATCGATGGTCAGGCCGCCGGCCGACACCGCGCCGTCGATCAACAACGCGTCGCCGCGCCGCGCCTCGTCCACGGCGGCGGCAAGCGCCCGTTCGAGGAAGGCGCGGAACCGCGCCAGGTTCTCCCGCCGCAGCGTGACGCCGGCCGCCATGGCGTGGCCGCCGCCCTTCTGCGCGATGCCCTCGGCCACGGCGCGGCGCACGACGCGGCCGAGATCGGCGCCCGGCACCGAGCGGCCGGAGCCGGTGCCGATGCCGCTGCGGTCGAAGGCGATGGCGAAAGCCGGCCGGCCGTATTTCTCCTTGAGCCGCCCGGCGACGATGCCGACCACGCCGGGATGCCAGCCGTCGCCGGCCGTCACCACCACCGCGCCGTTCTCCTCAAGGCCGAGCGAGGCCATCGCCTCGGCGACCGCCTGCTCCAGCATCGCCTGCTCCAGCGCCTGGCGCTCGCGATTGAGCCGATCGAGCTCGGCGGCGAGCCGGCCGGCCTCGGCCGGGTCATCCTGCAGGAGGAGCGACACGCCGAGATCGGCGCGGCCGATGCGGCCGCCGGCATTGATGCGCGGCCCGAGCATGAAGCCGAGATGCCAGGGCTCCGGCGGCCCGGTGAGGCGCGCCACGTCCATCAGCGCAGTGAGGCCGAGATGCTCGCGCCGGCGCAGCGCGATCAGACCCTTGGCGACGAAGGCGCGGTTGAGGCCGGTGAGCGGCACCACGTCGGCGACGGTGCCGAGCGCCACCAGATGCAGCATCGACAAGAGGTCCGGCTCATGGCGGCCCTGGAAGAAGCCGCGCCGGCGCAATTCCCGCGTCAGCGCCACCAGCACCACGAAGACGAGGCCGACCGCGGCGAGATGGCCGAGCTGCGACAGGTCGTCGGCGCGGTTGGGATTGATCACCGCGACCGCCGGTGGCAGCGTGACATCGGCCTGATGGTGGTCGATGACCACGGTGTCGAGGCCGAGCCGCTGCGCCTCGGCCAGCGGCTCGATGCTGGTGGTGCCGCAATCGACCGTCACCAGGAGCGTAGCACCGCGTTCGGCGAGCGCGCGGATCGCCTCGATATTCGGCCCGTAGCCCTCGAAGAGGCGGTCGGGGATATAGACCGTTGGATCGAGCCCGCATTGCCGCAGATAGCGACACAGCAGCGCGGCACTGGCGGCGCCGTCGACGTCGTAGTCGCCGAAAATCGCGACCGCCTCGCCGCGCATCACCGCGTCCGCGAGCCGCGCCGCCGCAGCCGGCATCGCGGTCAGCACGTCGGGGTCGGGCAGCAGGCGGCGCAACGCCGGATCGAGGAAATTCTCGACCTGATCGGGCGTGACGCCGCGGCCGGCGAGGACGCGGGCCAAAAGCTCCGGCAGGCCGTGGCGCTGCGCGATCGCCAACGCCTGCGCGTTGCCGCGCGCGTCGAGCCGGTCGCGCCAGCGGCGGCCGCAGGCGGACTGCTCGACGCCGAGGAACAGCCGCTCGGACGGCGCCAGGACGGGCAGCGGGATCATGATCCCAGCCTACAGGGAACGGCCTGATTCGGGTGGCCGGAACTGGCCTCAGTCCAGATGGAACTTGTCGAGCTGGCGGTGCTCGGCCTTGATCCAGCGCACCGTGCCAGTGACCGAGCGCATCACCACGGTCTCGGTCTCGATGATGTTCTTGCCGAACTTGACCCCGCTCAGCATCGCCCCGGTGGTGACGCCGGTCGCGGCGAACAGACAATCGCCCCTCACCATGTCATCGATGCCGTAGACCTTGTTGGGGTCCTTGATGCCCATCTTCAGCGTGCGCTCGCGCAGCGCCTCGCTGTCGATCACCAGCCGGCACTGCATCTGCCCGCCGATGCAGCGCAGTGCCGCCGCGGCCAGCACGCCTTCCGGGGCGCCGCCGGAGCCGAGATAGATGTCGATGCCGGTCTTGGGCTCGGCGCAATGGATCACGCCGGCGACGTCGCCGTCCGAGATCAGTGTCACCGCGGCGCCGGTGCGGCGCACCGCCTCGATGATCTTGGCGTGGCGCGGCCGGTCGAGCAGGATCGCGGTGATCTCCGACGGCTTCACGCCCTTGGCCTTGGCGAGGGACATGATGTTCTCGTCGGGCGGCGCGTCGAGGTCGATGGTGCCTTTCGGATAGCCCGGCCCGATCGCGATTTTGTCCATGTAGCAGTCCGGCGCGTGCAAGAGCGTGCCGGCATCCGCCATCGCCAGCGTGGCGATCGCGCCCGGCATGTTCTTGGCGCACAGCGTGGTGCCTTCGAGCGGATCGACCGCGATATCGACCTTGGGCCCGCTCTTGTTGCCGACTTGCTCGCCGATGAACAGCATCGGCGCCTCGTCCATCTCGCCCTCGCCGATCACCACGGTGCCGTCGATCGGCAGCTTGTTGAGCTCGCGCCGCATCGCATCGACCGCGGCCTGGTCGGACGCCTTGTCCTTGCCGTGGCCGCGCAGCCGTGCCGCCGACACCGCGGCGCGCTCGGTCACCCGCACGATCTCCAGCGAGAGGATGCGTTCGAGCGCCTGCCCGGGCTGGATAGTGATGGTCGACATCGAGGAGCCTCCCCAGCGGGACCCGGCCGTGGGCCGCTTCAGTTCTTTTCTATGCGGATGACCTGTGGCTTTCCAGAGATCACCTTGTCCCGGCCCACAGCCGCGAGCGCCTTGCGAACCGCATCCTCGGTGGTGGCATAGGTAATCAGGATCACCGGAACCGCACTCTTGCCGGAGCCCGGCGCCGCGCCGTCGTCGTGGCGCTGGACGATCGATTCCAGCGAGATGCGCTGCTGCGCCAGGCGGCTCGCGATCGCGGCGGCGGTGCCGGGCAGATCGCGCGCCAAGAGCCGGATGTAATAACCGCCTTCGTGGCGCTCCATCGGCGCTTTGCGGCTCACCGCGAGCTGCGCCACCGGTCGGCCGAACGGCGGACCGCGCAGGCCGCGCGCCACGTCGGCGATGTCGGCGACCACGGCGGAGGCCGTCGCCATGCCGCCGGCGCCGGGCCCGACCAGCGTGATCGGGTTGATGCCGTCGGCATCGATGGTCAGCGCATTGGTGACGCCCATCACCGCCGCGATCGGCGAATCCTTGCGCACCATGGTCGGATGCACGCGCTGCTCGATGCCCTTGGCGGTGCGCACCGCGACGCCAAGGAGCTTGATGCGGTAGCCGAGCTCGTCCGCGGCGGCGAGGTCCTGCGGCGTGATCGAGGTGATGCCCTCGACATAGACCGCGCCCTGGTTGACCTGCGTGCCGAAGGCGAGGCTCGCCAGGATCGCGAGCTTCTGCGCGGTGTCGTGGCCTTCGATGTCGAAGCTCGGATCGGCTTCGGCATAGCCCAGCCGCTGCGCGTCCTTCAGGCATTCGTCGAACGACAGCTTCTCCTGCTCCATGCGCGTGAGCATATAATTGCAGGTGCCGTTGAGGATGCCGTAGACGCGGCGGATGGTGTTGCCGGCAAGGCCCTCGCGCAGCGTCTTGATCGCCGGCACCGCGGCGCAGACCGCGGCCTCGAAATTGAGCGCGGCGCGCTGCCGCTCCGCCATCCGCGCCAGCGCCACGCCGTGCTTGGCCAGCAGCGCCTTGTTGGCGGTGACCACCGACTTGCCCGAGGCGAGCGCGGCCTCGACCGCGCTCTTCGCCGGCTCGCCGGCGCCGCCGATCAGCTCGACGAACACGTCGATCTCGGGATCGATCGCGAGCTTGAGCGGATCGGCGAACCAACGCATGCGGCGCAGATCGACGCCGCGCTTCTTGGCCCGGGAGCGGGCGCTGACCGCGACGATCTCGACCGGCCGGCCGCAGCGCGCAGCCAGCGTCGCGCGCTCGCGGCCGATCATGGTCACGACCGCCGAGCCGACCGTGCCCAGTCCGGCGACACCAATTCGAAGTGGCGCAACCATGCGTAACGTCCGCGAACAGAAAGGAAGCGAGAAGACGGCGCGCCTAGCGGCGCGTGGCGAGCGGCACCACGTTGTGCAGCTTTTCCGGCCCAGTTTCAAGGAAACGGCGGATGTTGCGCGCGGCCTGGCGGATGCGCTGCTCGTTCTCGACCAGCGCGATGCGCACATAGCCCTCGCCGTGCTCGCCGAAGCCGATGCCAGGCGACACCGCGACCTCGGCGTTCTCGACCAGGAGCGTCGAGAACTCGACGCTGCCGAGGCCACGGAACGGCTCGGGGATCGGCGACCAGGCGAACATCGAGGCCGGCGGCGCCGGCACGGTCCAGCCGGCGCGCGCGAAGCTCTCCACCATCACGTCGCGGCGGCGACGGTAAATGTCGCGCATCTCCTTGATGCAATCGTCCGGACCGTTGAGCGCCGCCGCGGCCGCGACCTGGATCGGCGTGAAGGCGCCGTAATCGAGGTAGGACTTGACGCGCGACAGCGCCGCGATGATGCGCTCGTTGCCGACGGCGAAGCCGATGCGCCAGCCCGGCATCGAGAACGTCTTCGACAGCGAGGTGAACTCGACCGTGACATCCATCGCGCCCGGCACCTGCAGCACCGAGGGCGGCGGATTGCCATCAAAATAGACCTCGGCATAAGCCAGATCGGACAGGATGAAGATGTCGTGCTTCTTCGCGAAGGCGACGAGGTCCCGGTAGAAGTCGAGATCGGCGACATAGGCGGTAGGGTTTGCCGGATAGCAGACCACCACGGCGATCGGCTTCGGGATCGAATGGATGATCGCGCGCTCCAGCGACGCGAAGAAGCTCGGCACCGGCTCGGACGGCACCGAGCGGATCACGCCGCCCGCCATCAGAAAGCCGAAGGCGTGGATCGGATAGCTCGGATTGGGCACCAGCACGACGTCGCCCGGCGCGGTGATCGCCTGCGCGACATTGGCGAAGCCCTCCTTGGAGCCGAGCGTGGCGACGATCTGGGTCTCGGGATTGAGCTTCACGCCGAACCGGCGCGCATAATAGGCGGCCTGGGCGCGACGCAGGCCGGGGATGCCGCGCGAGGCCGAGTAGCGGTCGGTGCGCGGCTTGCCGAGGGTCTCCTTCATCTTCTCGATGACATGGGGCGGCGTCGGCAGATCGGGATTGCCCATGCCGAGATCGATGATGTCGGCGCCGGCATTGCGGGCCTTGGCCTTGGCGCGATTGACCTGCTCGAACACGTAAGGTGGCAGACGGCGGATGCGGTAAAATTCTTCCATCATTCCAATCCTTCGCGGCGGGGCCGGGACTGGTCCGGCAGCCGGCCGCAGCGATGCAGGTCGACGCGCGCTTGTATCACGGGTTGCCGCCCGTGCCAGCGGGCGATTGCGGGCGACGCGGCGCCCGATTCCTTTTCTGGCTGGAAGCACCGGCCGGCGCGGCGGCGCCGTCGTCCTGCGCTGCCTGCCCGGCCTGCCCCTCCTGCCGGTCGCGCAGCGCCTTGAGGTCGCGCTCCAGCCGGCTCTGCTCTTCCGGGGTCAACACCGTGTCGCTGCGCGGCGCCGGCATATCGTGGACCGCCGGAAACGCTCCCGGATCGGCCGGCCGTGCCGGCGCGTTGCGGGGCAGGCCGCCGAGTTCCGGCGGCAGGCTGTCGCCGACCCCGGCGGCCGCACAGCCATTGAGCAACGCCGCCGCCGTCAGCAGGGCCGCGGCGGCAAGCAGCGAACAGGCGCAATCACGGCGGCGCAGCATCGTTCCGATATCGTCCCGGCCGGCATCGATCCTGCGATCCTGCCGGCGTCCTTGCCGTCGGCCGCGGGGCGGGCCGGCCTCGTCCCAAGCCGATCGGGGACATAAAATCATTGCAGACTCAATACATTATATCATGACCCGGATAGACTACGACTTTCTGTGTCGGAAGCGTGTCGCCCAAGCCCGCGTTCCCGGCCGGATGGGCGTCCCGCTGCGGCCGGTCGCCGCTTGCGGAGCCGCCAAGTTCAGGCCAATTCTGGTTGGGAAACGACGGTCAGGCGCATGAACAAGATCACGTCAGAGACGGCCAGACTTGCCGGCAGTGCTGCCGGCAAGAGCCCTGGCAGGAACGCTGGCAAGAACGCCGACAAGCCGTCCTCCAAAGCCGTCAAAGCCGACGCCAAGTCCGATGCCAAGTCCGACGCCGAGACTGCCGGACCCGCTGCCCAGGAGGCCCCCGAGAGCGTCCCGGTCATCGACGTCGAGGCGCTGGCGCACAATCTCGCCCGCATGATCGAGGAAGGCGGCAAGGCGCTCGCCGCCTACCTCAAGCCGCGCGAGGAAGGCGCGGCCAAGCCGGCGCTCGCCGACGAGATCACGGACGTGGTCAAGACGCTCGGCCAGGTCGCCGACTACTGGATGTCCGACCCCACGCGCGCAGTCGAACTGCAGAGCAGCCTCGGCCGCGCCTATCTCGACTTGTGGGCCAACACCGTCAAGCGCATGGCCGGCGAGCCCGCTCCGCCGGTGGTCACGCCCGATCCGAAAGACAAGCGCTTCGCCGACCCGGAATGGTCGTCGAACCAGTTCTTCGATTTCCTGAAGCAGGCCTATCTGCTGTCGGCGGACTGGGCCAACAACCTGGTGCAGAAGGCGGAGACGCTCGATCCGCACACCAAGCAGAAGGCGGACTTCTACGTCCGCCAGATCGCCAATGCGATGTCGCCGTCGAACTTCGTGCTGACCAATCCGGAGCTCTTGCGCGAGACGCTCGCCTCCAACGCCGCCAATCTGGCGCGCGGCATGCACAACCTCGCGGAGGATATCAAGGCCGGGCACGGCGACCTCAAGATCCGCCAGTCTGACCCGAACCAGTTCGCGGTCGGCAAGAACCTGGCGCTGACGCCGGGCAAGGTGATTTTCCAGAACGACCTGATGCAGCTCGTCCAGTACACGCCCACGACCGAGACCGTGCTCAAGGTGCCGGTGCTGATCGTGCCGCCATGGATCAACAAGTTCTACATCCTCGACCTGACGCCCGAGAAATCCTTCATCAAGTGGTGCGTCGACCAGGGCCTCACCGTGTTCGTGATCTCCTGGGTCAATCCCGACGCGCGGCACGCCGATAAGGGCTTTGCCGAATATATGCACGAGGGTCCCCTCACCGCGCTCGACGTGGTCAGCAGGATCACAGGCGAGCCGAAGATCCACACCATCGGCTACTGCGTCGGTGGCACGCTGCTCGCGGTGACGCTCGCCTATCTCGCCGCGACCCGACAGGAGCCGGTCGCCTCGGCGACGTTCTTCGCCGCCCAGGTCGATTTCCGCCATGCCGGCGACCTCCTGGTGTTCGTCGACGAGGAGCAGATCGCCGCGCTCGAGGAAGAGATGAAGGCACGCGGCTATCTCGCCGGCACCAAGATGGCGGCCGCCTTCAACCTGCTGCGCTCCAACGAACTGATCTGGCCCTATGTCATCACCAACTATCTCAAGGGCGAGACGCCGATGCCGTTCGACCTCCTGTACTGGAATTCGGACGCGACGCGGATGCCGGCGGCGAACCATTCGTTCTATCTGCGCAACTGCTACCTCAACAACCTGCTCAGCGCCGGCAAGATGGAGATCGACGGCGTCCCCCTCGACCTCAAGAAGGTGACGGTGCCGGTCTACAATCTCGCCACCCGCGAGGATCACATCGCGCCGGTGAAATCCGTCGCGCTCGGATCGAGCTTCTTCGGCGGCCCGGTGCGGTTCGTGGTGTCGGGCTCCGGCCACATCGCCGGCGTGGTCAATCCGCCGGCCAGGCGAAAGTATCAGTACTGGAGCGGCCCCACGCCGCAAGGCGACGACATCGAGGGCTGGTTCGCCCAGGCGACCGAGCATCCCGGCTCGTGGTGGCCGGACTGGCTCGCCTGGCTCAAGGCGCTGGGCGACGAGACGGTGCCGGCGCGGCCGCCCGGCAGTGACGCCTTCAAGCCGATCGAGGACGCGCCCGGCTCCTATGTCCGCGTCAGCGCATAACCATCAACACACCGGAGATTGCCATGACCATGGAGTTGTTCTGGCTGACGCTGACCGTCGCCCTCACCGGCCTGATGTGGGTGCCCTATGTCATCGACCGCATCCGCGTGCGCGGCCTGATGAAGACGCTGGACAATCCCACGCCGAACGACAAGCCGCAGCATGGCTGGGCGATGCGGCTCTACTTCGCCCATACTAACGCGGTCGAGAACCTCATCATCTTCGCGCCGCTGGTCTTGATTCTCGACGCGCTCGGCGTCGCCAACACCACCACGGCGACGGCGACCGCGGTGTATTTCTGGGCGCGGCTGCTGCACGTGGTGGTCTATACCGCCGGCATTCCGGTGCTGCGCACGCTCGCCTTCGCGGTCGGCTTCCTAGCGCAGGTGGCGCTGGTGCTGGCGATCTTCGGCTGGCTGTGACTCTTTATTTTTACGCAATTCCGGGCGGAAAACCGCTTCACACTTTTCCTGGAATTGCTTTTACGGAAACAGCGCGACCTGATCGAGGCCGAGCGTCTCGGGGAAGCCGAGCATCAGGTTCATGTTCTGCACCGCCTGGCCGGAGGCGCCCTTCACCAGATTGTCGAGCGCGCTGACCACGATGGCGCGCCCGTCAATGCGGTCGGCGGCGACGCCGATGAAGGTCATGTTGGAGCCGCGGATGTGACGCGTGTGCGGCGTCTCGCCGAACGGCAGCACGTGCACGAACGGTTCCTTCTCATATTGCTGGGCGAGGACCGCGTGCAGGTCCTGCGCGCTGCGGCCGCGCCGGCCGCGCACATAGATGGTCGACAGGATGCCGCGGTTCATCGGCACCAAGTGCGGCGTGAAGCTGACCGTCACCGGACGCCCCGCCGCCTTGGAGAATTCCTGGTCGAGCTCGGCCATGTGGCGGTGATGGCCGACGCCATAGGCGTTGAAGCCCTCCGACACTTCCGAGAACAGCATCGCCTCCTTGGCGGCGCGGCCGGCGCCGGTCATGCCCGACTTGGCGTCTATGATGATCTCATCGAGCTCGATCGCCTTGGCCTTGATCAGCGGCACCAGCGGCAGCTGCGCGCAGGTGGTGTAGCAGCCGGGATTGGCGACGAGCTGCGCTTTCTTAATGTCGCGGCGGTAGACCTCGACCAGACCGTAGACCGCCCGCTGCTGCAGCTCGACCGCGGCGTGCTCATGACCGTACCATTTGGCATAGGCGGCGGGATCGGACAGCCGGAAGTCGGCCGACAGATCCACCACCTTGGCGCCCGGATCGGCGGCGAACACCGCGGCGATCACCTTCTGCGTGGTGGCGTGCGGCAGCGCGCAGAAGATCAGGTCGAGCCCTGCGGCCTTCCAGTCGATGCCGTCGATCGCGATCAGCCGCGGCAGCGCAAACGGCGCGAACTGCGGAAACACCGTCCGCATCTCCTCCCCGGCGCGGCGCTCGGCGGTCAGCAGCGCAATCTCGACGCGCGGATGGCGCAGCAGCAGCCGCGTCAGCTCCGCGCCGGTATAGCCGGACGCGCCGAGAATGCCGATCTTCGCTTTGCTTGGCATGGGGAAGCCCTCTCACCTGTCCCGTTGAACCGTGGCCGGAGCCGGAAACCGCGGAGGGAGCAGAGACGCGCCGCGGGCCGGAGCCGGCGGCACGGAGACGATCACGCGCGCGCGTGCGTCCGTGCCGCGCAAATACGGCGGCGGCGGAACGGCATGGTCGCGACGGTCGTCATGCGGCGCGGTATAGGCCGCACCGATGGGGCGGTCAAGCAGCGGGCACGGGCGCGAAGAAAGGGGCCGTCGCGAGACGGCCCCCGATCGCAGCAATCCCGACGCGCTCAGAGCGTCGGGCTCCACGGCGCATAGTTCTCGCGATAGCCGTCGGCGGTCTTCTCGATATAGGCCATCGCCGGGAACGGATAATGGAAGCCCTGCACCATCATCTTCTCGGCGACCAGCATGTCATAGACCTTGCGGCGGGTCGCCTCCGCCATCTGCGCATCCTGGTCGAACATCAGGTGCCAGCCGGGATGACGCACGAACAGCGGGATGTTGGTGACGTCGCCCTGCAGGAACATCTTGCTGCCGCCCGAGGCGACCACGAACGACATGTGGCCCGGCGTGTGGCCGGGTGTCGACACCGAGGTGATGCCGGGCGCGACTTCCTTGTCGGCCTCGTAGGGCGTGACCTTGCGGCCGAGCGCATCGAACACCTTGCGCACGGTGGCGAACACGCCCTTCATGCGGTCGGTGGTCTGCTTGGCGAGCTCGGCATCATCCATGAAGTATTTCCACTCCGCCGCCGGCACCAGGATCTCGGCCTTGGCGAAGGCGGGCTTGTTGTCCGCCGTGAGCAAGCCGCTGATGTGGTCGGCATGGAAGTGCGAGATCACCACCGTGTCGACCTGGTCGCGGTCGATGCCGGAGGCTTTGAGGTTGCGGTGGAACTGGCCGGCCGAACCCTTGCTGCGCTCGAAATTGGCTTCGCCGGTGCCGGTATCGAACACCACCAGCTTGGCGCCGGTGTTGATCGCGACGGGCGAATAGGGAATCGCGACCATGTCCGGTCCGGGCTGCAGATAGGCGGCGGCGAGCGCGGCGTTCACCTCGTCCCGGCTCTTGTTGGCGACGAAGCCGTCGGGCAGCTTGAATCGGCTGATGCCGTCGGTGACCACAGTGACTTCGTGGCTGCCCACCTTGTAGCGATACCAGCCGGGGGCCTGCGTGCCCACCGGTGGAGCGGCGGCGCGGGCCGGCATGGCCGGCGCCATCGCCGCGGCTGCGGCAAGCGCGCTGCCGGCAAGCAATGTGCGTCGGTCGAGATCCGTCATAACTGTCCTCCCTGATTTGCTCGTGCTGGAAACCGTGCGGGAGGCCGTGCTTGCGGCCTTGTCCGGCCGAAACCGAGGCCATCCCCTGTCCAGAACAGTTTGCACGCGCCGTTATCCCGCGAGCATCGCACGGTCATCGCTTCTAGGCTTCCATCGCCGGCGCGCCTGCGCAAGCGGTCGAAGTTCACGGATGCGTGTCTAGCCCCACAGCCATTGCACCAGCTTGGCGCCGATATCGCCGAGGGTCAGCAGCACCGCCGCCCACACGAAGGCCGAGGTGACATTGGCGAGCTGGAAGCGCCAGAACGGCATCTCGAAGATGCCGGCGACCAGCGGCACCGAGGCGCGCAGCGGCCCGAAGAAGCGGCCGATGAAAATACCGAGCACACCCCATTTCTTCACGAAGGCTTCGCCACGCGGAATGATGTGCGGATGCCGCGACAGCGGCCAGACCTGCGCGGCCGACGGCCCGAGCTTGGCGCCGATCCAGTACGACAGCCAGTCGCCGAGCGACGCGCCGAGCGCGCCGGCGATCAGCACTGGCCACAGGCTGAGGCCGCCCGAAGCGATCAGCGCACCGATGCCGACCAGCGCCGCCCAGGCCGGGATCAGCAGCGAGATGAAGGCCAGCGATTCACCGAACGCGAGCGCGAACACGATCGGTGCCGCCCACGCCCGGTGATCCCGCACGAAGTCGATGATCTGGGTGGCGTAGCCTTCGAGGTCCATCGTCGGTGTGTAGCTTGCGCTCCAGGGCAGCGCCAGAGGCACGCCGTCTCACCCCGGCAGCGCCGGCTCCATCTTCGGGAACAGGTGGTTGATCGCGACCAGCACCACGATCAGGAGCGGTACCGCAAGGAAGGCGCCGACCGGGCCCCATAGCCAGGTCCAGAAGATCAACGCGAGGAACACCGTCAGCGGATTGAGCGTGAGGCGCTTGCCCATGATCGCCGGGGTGACGAAATGGCCCTCGAGCGTGGCGAAGCCGAGGAACAGCAGCGGCGCGATCAGCGCATGCGTCAGCGTATCAAAGGTCACGAGCCCGACGGCGAGCATGACCAGCTCCATGATCAGCGCGCCGATATAGGGAATGAAATTGAGGATGAAGGCGAGCACGCCCCAGGCCAGCGGATTGGGCAGGCCCACGCCCCACGTCACGGCAAAGGCAGCGAGCCCGATCGCCGCGTTGATGACGGCGACGACGCTGAGATAGGTCGTCAGATTGTATTCGACGTCGTTGAAGATCTTGAGCATGCGCAGCCGCGCCTCGCGATCGGAGAAGAAGAACACCATGACATGGCGCAGCTGCGCGCGGCCGAGCAGGAAGAAGAACAGCGTGCCGAAGAAGATGACGACCTGGGCGACCGCCGGCGTCACGAATATCAGCGCCGGCTGCACGACGCTGGCGAGATCGAGGCCGAAGCCGGCGTGCTCGCCTTCCGGCAGCACCGCATTGCGCAAGTCCTTCAGTGCCGCGAGCGGCGCGTCGAACACGTGCAGCTTCTCCTTGATGGTGGCGCCGATCTGCGGCGCCTTGCCGATCCAGTCGACCGCTGGCGCCGTCAGCAACGCGATGATGGCGTAGCAGAACGCGATCACCGCAACCCACAGCACGATGGCGGTGACCAGCGCCGGCACGCCGAGCCGCCGCGCCCAGGACGACAGCGGCCCGAGCATCAGGCCGATGATGAAGGCCGCCGCGGTCGGCAGCAGCACCGGGCGCGCCAGATAGAGCGCAACCACGAAGGCGATGAAGAACAGGCCGATGGTCGAGAACTGCGCGGCATGGCGCCACAGCCGCGAGGAATCGCGCACCGGATCGGGATCTTCCAGGCGAAGCTCCTTGTGAATGCGCAGCATCCGCGCCCGCGTGGTGCGGTTTCCGGATTTTTCCTCGGCTTCGGCGCCGATGATGGTGAGGTCGGGCACGGCGGCTTCAGTCTCCGGGGCCGGGCGGCAGCGGCAACCGCGGATAACGGACAAATCGCGTTTTGGTTGCGTCGCGCCCTAAGCCACCGCACGGGCCTCGTTTTTGGCATAGTTTGCCGACAAGTGATTCGTCCCCTTCCCGATCCGTTCCGATTTCGCATGGCCAAATCCGCGACCCACAAGAAATCCCCTGCACAATCCGACCTGTTCGGCGACAGCCCGGCGCGGCCGGCGGCCGCCCGCGCGCCGGCGAAAGCCGCCCGGCCGGCCGCCGCCCCGCGCGCCAAGCCGGCCTTGCGGGACAAGCCGGCACCACGGGGGAAGGCCGCGAGCCGCGACAGCGGCTATTCGGCCAAGCACATCGAGGTGCTGGAAGGGCTCGAGCCGGTCCGCCGCCGCCCCGGCATGTATATCGGCGGCACCGACGAGAAGGCGCTGCATCACCTGTTCGCCGAGGTGATCGACAACGCCATGGACGAGGCGCTGGCCGGCCACGCCACCTGGATCGAGGTCGAGATGGACGCCGACGGCTTCGTCAGCGTCAACGACAATGGCCGCGGCATCCCGATCGACCCGCATCCGAAATTCAGGAACAAGTCCGCGCTCGAAGTCATCATGACGACGCTGCACGCGGGCGGCAAATTCGATTCGAAAGTGTACGAGACCTCGGGCGGCCTGCACGGCGTCGGCGTCTCGGTCGCGAATGCGCTGTCCGACCGGCTGGAGGTCGAGGTCGCGCGCGACCAGACGCTCTACCGGATGGCCTTCGTGCGCGGCAAGCCGAGGGGCAAGCTCGAGAAGGTCGGCCGCGCGCCGAACCGGCGCGGCACCAAGGTGCGCTTCCATCCCGACGCCGAAATCTTCGGCGAAGGCGCCGCGTTCCGGCCCGAGCGCATCTTCCGCATGACGCGCTCGAAAGCCTATCTGTTCGGCGGCGTCGAGATCCGCTGGCGCTGCGACCCCGCGCTGCTCAAGGGCGTCGACGGCGTGCCGGTCGAGGAGACCTTCCACTTCCCGGCCGGGCTCAAGGACTATCTCGCCGCCAACCTCGAAGGCGCGACGCTGGTGCATCCCGACATCTTCCACGGCAAGTCGGGACGCAACGGCAGCCACGGCGCGGTGGAATGGGCGGTGGCCTGGACCGCCGACCAGGACGGCTTCCTGCAGTCTTACACCAACACCATCCCGACGCCGGACGGCGGTACCCACGAATCCGGGCTGCGTACCGCGCTGCTGCGCGGGCTCAAGGACCACGCCGAGCGGGTTAATCAGGGCAAACGCGCCGCCGCCATCACCAGCGAGGACGTGATGACCGGCGCCGGCTGCATGCTCTCGGTGTTCATCCGCGAGCCGGAATTCCAGGGCCAGACCAAGGACCGCCTCGCCACCGCCGAGGCGCAGCGCATCGTCGAGAACGCGATCAAGGACCCGTTCGATCACTGGCTCGCCGGCAATCCGGCGCAGGCCAACAAGCTCCTGGAATTCGTGATCGAGCGTGCTGAGGAGCGCATCCGCCGCCGCCAGGAGAAGGACATCGCGCGCAAGACCGCGGTGCGCAAGCTGCGGCTGCCGGGCAAGCTCGCCGACTGCTCGAACTCGGCAGCCCAGGGCTCGGAAATCTTCATCGTCGAGGGCGACAGCGCCGGCGGCAGCGCCAAGCAGGCGCGCGACCGCCGCTCGCAGGCGGTGCTGCCGCTGCGCGGCAAGATCCTCAACGTCGCCTCCGCGGGCAAGGACAAACTCGCGCAGAACATGCAGCTCGCCGATCTCGCGCAGGCGCTGGGCTGTGGCACCGGCGCGCACTATCGCGAGGAGGCGTTGCGCTACGAGAAGGTGATCGTGATGACGGACGCCGATGTCGACGGCGCCCATATCGCCTCGCTGCTGATCACCTATTTCTACACCCAGATGCCGAAGCTGATCGAGCAGGGCCACCTCTATCTCGCGGTGCCGCCGCTCTACCGGCTCACACACGGCGCCAAGACGCTCTATGCCCGCGACGACAAGCACAAGGATGAATTGCTCAAGCGCGAATTCCACGCCAACGCCAAGGTCGAGGTCGGCCGCTTCAAGGGGCTCGGCGAGATGATGCCGAGCCAGCTCAAGGAAACCACCATGGACCCGGCCAAGCGCACGCTGCTGCGCGTGCGGGTCGCCGACGACGACCGCAAGCCGACCGACAAGTCGGTGGAGCGGCTGATGGGCACCAGGGCGGAGGCGCGCTTCGAATTCATCCAGGAGCGCGCCGCCTTCGCCGACGAAGAAATGCTCGACGTGTAGAATCGGCTCGCGCGCGCCGCTCAGTCGAGCGGCAGCCCTGCATAATTCTCCGCGAGCGTCATCGACGCCGCCCGCGAGCCCGCGACATAATCGAGGTCGGCGAGCTGGCGGCGGCGGTCGAACGCGTTCTCGTGCGGAAAGTGATGCAACAGCGAGGTCATCCACCACGAGAACCGCTGCGCCTTCCACACCCGCGGCAGCACCTCGCGCGAATAGCCGGCGAGCCGGTCGCCGTTTCCGGTCTTGTAGAATTCGATGAAACCGCGCGCGAGCTTGACCACATCGGCGAGCGCGAGGTTCATGCCCTTGGCGCCGGTCGGCGGCACGATATGGGCGCTGTCGCCGGCAAGGAACAGGCGGCCGTACTGCATCGGCTCGACCACGAAGCTGCGCATCGGCGTGACGCCCTTCTGCAAGATCGGCCCGGTCGGCAGATCGCGCACGCCGCCGAGCCGCAGCCGCAATTCCTCCCAGATCCGCTCATCGGACCAGGCATCGACGTCCTCGTCCGGCGGGCACTGGAAATACAGCCGCGACATGGTCGGCGAGCGCTGGGAGTACAGCGCGAAGCCGCGGTCATGGTAGGAATAGATCAACTCCTCGTCGACATTGAGCGATTCCGAGAGGATGCCGAACCAGCCGAACGGATAGTCGCGGTCGTAGACCGTCAGCGCCTGCTGCGGGATGCTGGGCCGGCAGATGCCATGGAAGCCGTCGCAGCCGCCGATGAAATCGCAGTCGATCTGCTGCGGCTTGCCGTCATGGCTGAAGCGGATCGCCGGCCGGCCGCTGTCGAGGCCATGCACGCTGACGTCGGCGACGTCGAAGAAAATCGGCGTGCCGCTGGCGAGCCGCGCCGCGATCAGGTCCTTCACCACCTCCTGCTGACCGTAGATCGTGGTGCCCCGCCCGACCAGATCGATGAATCTGATCTCGTGCAGCGCGCCGCCGAACTGCAGCTTGATGCCCTTATGGAACACGCCCTCCTTCAGCAGCCGCGCGCCGAGGCCGGTCTCGATCAGGAGATCGCGGGCCCACTGTTCGATCAGGCCGGCGCGCACCCGCGCCTCGCAATAGTCCCGGCTGCGGTTCTCGATGATGATGCTGTCGATGCCGGCGCGGTGCAGGAGGTGCGACAGCATCAAGCCGGCCGGTCCGGCGCCGACGATACCGACTTGCGTGCGCATGATTCCTCCCCGCGCACCAAGCTTAGGAGCCGCAGCGCGGGCTGCAAAGGGTCCGATAGTCGGAGGTTCAACAGCCGGCTGCGGCGCCGGCGGTGCGGCCGCTAGAACGGCCAGCCGTAGCGCGGCACCTCGGTGCAATAGGCCTCGTAGGCGGCGCCGAACTTGCCGGCGAGATAGCGCTCCTCGCGCCGCACCACGCCGACATGGATGACTCCGGCGCCGAGGATGGTCAGCACCAGCATCCAGTCGGACGCCAGCATGATGCTGAAGCCGGCCAGCATCATTCCGCCGCCGACATACATCGGATTGCGCAGCCAGCGGAAAATGCCGCCGGTCACCAGCGCCTGCGACGGCTTCCATGGCTCGACCGGCGTGCGCGCGGCACGGAATGCGCCGACCGCGGCGAGCGACAGCGCCGCGCCGGCCGCAAACAGCAGGCCGCCGATCACCAGCCGGTCCATGAACGACAGCAGCAGGAACAGGACATAGGCCGGCAGCAGCCAGTCGAGCAGCAGGCCGAATACCACCACCGCCAGCGCGATCAGCGGCGGCGGCGCAATCACGCCGGCGGTGTCGGATTGGGCCATGCGGACCTCCATCGGCGGGGCCTTTCCGGCAGCGGAACCGGCTGCGGCGGCCCCAATGCGGAGCAGGAATGCGAAAACATTAAGGATTTATGGGGCTTATTGCACTGCAACGGGATTGACTTTCGGCCCGCGAGCCCTATGTTCCGCTCGAACGGTTCGACTTTACAAGATTCGACCGCGACCCATTTCCGCGCATCGTCAGCCGTTTGGCACCTGTCATGTTTGCCTGGCGCGGCCTGAAGGGTCCCAGAGGTTTCATGTCGTTTTCGCATCTCGGCTTGTCCGACAAGGTTCTCTCCGCCATCGAGGCGGCAGGCTACAAGACCCCCACCCCGATCCAGGATCAGGCCATCCCGCACGTCCTGGCGCGCCGCGACGTGCTCGGCATCGCCCAGACCGGCACCGGCAAGACCGCAGCCTTCGTGCTGCCGATGCTGACGCTGCTCGAAAAGGGCCGTGCCCGCGCGCGGATGCCGCGCACGCTGATCCTGGAGCCGACCCGCGAACTCGCCGCGCAGGTCGCCGAGCAGTTCGAGAAATACGGCAAGAACCACAAGCTCAACGTCGCGCTGATCATCGGCGGCGTGTCGTTCGGCGACCAGGATGCCAAGCTGATGCGCGGCGTCGACGTGCTGATCGCGACGCCGGGCCGCCTGCTCGACCATTCCGAGCGCGGCAAGCTGCTGCTGTCCGGCGTCGAGCTCCTCGTAATCGACGAAGCCGACCGCATGCTCGACATGGGTTTCATCCCCGACATCGAGCGCATCGGCAAGCTGGTGCCGTTCACGCGGCAGACGCTGTTCTTCACCGCCACCATGCCCGCGGAAATCCAGCGCATCGCCGACACCTTCCTGCACAATCCGGTGCGCGTCGAGGTCTCGCGGCCTGCCACCACCGCCGCGACCATCACCCAGCTCCTGGTATCGTCCGGACGCGAAGGCCACGAGAAGCGCGACGTCCTGCGCTCGCTGATCCGCTCCGCCGAGAATTTCAAGAACGCCATCATCTTCTGCAACCGCAAGAGCGAGGTCGCCCAGCTCCACCGTTCGCTGGTGCGTCACGGCTTCAGCGCCGTCGCGCTGCACGGCGACATGGACCAGACCTCGCGCATGGCGGCGCTCGACCAGTTCCGCAAAGGCGAGGCCAAGCTTCTGATCGCCTCCGACGTCGCCGCGCGCGGCCTCGACATTCCCGACGTCAGCCACGTCTTCAACTTCGATGTGCCGCATCATCCCGACGACTATGTGCACCGCATCGGCCGCACCGGCCGCGCCGGCAGGACCGGCACGGCGATCACCATCGTCACGCCGCCCGACACCAAGTCGCTCGATGCGATCGAGAAACTGACCGGCCAGACCATCCCGTGGGCCACTCCGGCGATCCGCCACGATGCCGAGGAGACGCCGCGCGCCGCCGAAGGCCGCTCCAGCGGCCGCGGCGAGAAGCGCGCGCGCCGCGGCAGCCGCCCGCGTCGCGACGGCCCAAAGGACACGCCAAGGGACGCATCCAGGCAGGATGCCCCGCGGCCCGAAGCCGCGCATGCGCGGCGCGAGCAGCGGCCGCACGAGGCGCCCTCACGGGCCGCCCGCACCCGCCATCACGACGATGAGCCGGCGGATACCTCGCATATGCCGGCCTTCCTGCTGCGGCCGGTGCCGATCCGCGCCTAAGCCGCGCGGCGCGACGTGCCGGTGCATCCGTCGCCGGCATTGAATTTAACTTCCCGTCAATGGCTGTGGAATACGGTTCCCTTCGGGGACAGCCGGGTTACGAGAGCCTTGCGGCGTGCGCGGCTGCGGGAGGGATAGTCTATGACCGATCAGTCGGGCGAGCATGAGCGCACCATCGCTTTTGCCGAAATCGCCCTCGGCCAGATCAAGGCTCTGCGCCAGCCCGCGACGCCGCGCAATTACGAAATCTGGTACAACTACGCCACCGGCTACAATCCGAGCCTCAACCAGCGCATCAACGAGACGCTGCGAACCACCGGCACCGTATCAGCCGGCGATCTCGACCAGATCTTCGAAACCTATCTCTCCCCGACCCGCCTCACCGACCGGATCGACGCCGTCGGCTCCAAGGTGATGGACGAGATCGACCAGGTCATGGCCATGGTCGATGCCGCGGTCGGCACCGCCTCGAGCTACAGCGAAAGCCTCGCCGACGTCAGCGCCCAGCTCGGGCAATCGAAGGACCGCGAGGGTTTGCGCGCCATCGTCGAGAGTCTGGTGCAGAGCGCCAAGGAGATGGAAGCCTCCAACCTCAAGCTCGAGGAGCGTCTCAACGCTTCCAAGCAGGAGATTTCGGAGCTGCAGAGCAACCTCGAAGCGGTGCGCAACGAGAGCCTCACCGATCCGCTCACTCAGCTCGCCAACCGCAAGTTCTTCGATTCCGCGCTCGAGCACGCGATCAACGAGGCGCGCGCCAAGAAAGAACCGTTGTCGCTGATGATGACCGACATCGATCACTTCAAGGCGTTCAACGACAATTACGGCCACCTCACCGGCGACCAGGTGCTGCGCCTGGTGGCGCTGGCGATGAAGCAGAACGTCAAGGGCCTCGACACTGCGGCCCGCTACGGCGGCGAGGAGTTCGCCGTGATCTTACCCAATACCGTGCTGCGCTCCGCGCTCACGGTCGGCGACCATATCCGCCGCGCGGTGATGACCAAGGATTTGATGAAGCGTTCGACCGGCGAGCATCTCGGCCGCATCACCATCTCGGTCGGGATTGCGACGCTCCACAAGGGCGACACCATGCAGAGCCTGATCGAGCGCGCCGACGCCTGCCTCTATGCCGCCAAGCGGCACGGCCGCAACCGCGTGATCTGCGAGACCGATCCGGAAGTGGTCGGCGCCAATCCGGCCATGCAGGTCGCCTGATCAGGCCACGCGGCCCGCCCGTCCCGATCAATCGCAGCAAGCCGCCTGAAACCGCCGCGCCGGTTATGGCGTGCCGGCCGCCGCGTCCTGTGCCGGCCTCAGCTGCACGGATTCGCCGCAGCCGCAGGCCGAGGTCTGGTTCGGATTGTTGAACACGAACTGCGACGACAGCTTGTCGACGCGATAGTCCATCTCGGTGCCGAGCAGGAACAGCACCGCCTTGGGATCGACCAGGATCTTCACACCCTTGTCGACCACCACCTCGTCGTTCGGGCCGACCGTAGTGGCATATTCCATGGTATATTCCATGCCGGCGCAGCCGCCGTTCTTGACGCCGACGCGCACGCCCTCGATCGGCCCCGACGCGCGCGCCATCACCTCCTTGATCCGCGCGGCTGCGGCGTCGGTCAAGCGCATCACCTGGGGTCTCGGCCGTGCTGTCGCCATGGCAATCTCTCCGCCGCTGTTTTTAACGATAACAGCTTGAAATAACAGACGATCCTTGCCCCGAATGTGGGGCCTGCGCGGCGATTCCGCAACTCACCACATGTTGAGCACGTCGCGCGCCTCGTCCGACATCCGGCTCGGCTCCCACGGCGGATCCCACACCACCTTGACGTTGACCTGGCCGACGCCGGCGACGCTCGCGACGGCGTTCTCCACCATCACCGGAAGGTCCTGCGCCGCCGGGCAGTTCGGCGTGGTCAGCGTCATCTCGACATTGACCGTGCGGTCGTCGGCGATATCGACCTTGTAGATCAGGCCGAGCTCATAGATGTCGGCCGGGATTTCCGGGTCGTAGACGGTCTTGAGCGCGGCGATCACGCCCTCGGTCATCCGCGACAGCTCGGCCTCGGGCAGCACCGAGGCCGCCGCGGGCGGCGCATCGGACTTGGTTTCGTCAGTCATGACACGTCCTCACGCGAAGAACTCCTGAGCCTTGCGCAGCGACGCCACCAGCGCATCGACCTCGGCGCGGGTGTTGTAGAGCGCGAACGAGGCGCGGCAGGTGGCGGTCAGGCCATAGCGCGCCAGAAGCGGCATGGTGCAGTGGGTGCCGGCGCGCACCGCGACGCCGGAGCGGTCGATCACGGTCGCGACATCGTGCGGATGCGCGTCCTTGAGCGCGAACGAGATGATAGCGCCCTTCTCCTTGGCCGTGCCGACGATGCGCAGCGAATTGATCTCGCGCAGCCGCTCCTGCGCGTAATGCAGCAGCGCATCCTCATGGGCGCGGATGCGCTCCTTGCCCAACGAGCCGACATAATCGATCGCCGCGGCGAGCCCGATCGCCTGCACGATCGGCGGCGTGCCGGCCTCGAAACGGTGCGGCGGCTCGCCATAGGTGACGCGATCCTCGAACACTTCGTGGATCATCTCGCCGCCGCCGTTGAACGGCGGCATCGCCGCCAGCAGGTCGTACCTGCCCCACAGCACGCCAATGCCGGTCGGGCCGTAGACCTTGTGGCCGGTGAAGGCATAGAAATCGCAGCCGAGGTCCTGGACGTCGACCGGCAGATGCACCGCCGCCTGGCTGCCATCGACCAGCACCGGGATGCCGCGGGCGTGGGCGAGCCGCACCACCTCCTTGACCGGCACGATGGTGCCGAGCGCGTTCGACATGTGGGTAATCGCCACCATCTTGGTGCGCGGCGTCAAAAGCTTCTCGAACTCATCGACCAGGAAATTGCCGTCCTCGTCGACCGGCGCCCATTTGATGACGACGCCCTGCCGTTCGCGCAGGAAATGCCACGGCACGATGTTGGAATGGTGTTCCATGATCGAGAGCACGATCTCGTCGCCTTCCTTCAGCCGCTCGCGGCCGAACGTATAGGCGACGAGGTTGAGCGCCTCGGTGGCGTTGCGGGTGAAGATCACCTCTTCCTTGCGCGGCGCGTTGATGAACGCCCGCACCGTCTCGCGCGCCGCCTCGTAGGCTTCGGTCGCCTCGTTGGCGAGATAATGCAGGCCGCGATGGACATTGGCGTACTGCTCGGTATAGGCGCGCTGCAGGCGGTCGAGCACCATCTGCGGCTTCTGCGCCGAGGCCGCATTGTCGAGATAGACGAGCGGCTTGCCATAGACCGTGAGCGACAGCGCCGGGAAATCGGCCCTCACGCGCGCGACGTCGTAGCCGCCATTGCCGACCGCGGGATGCATCACAACCGCCATGTCGACCGCCTTGTCGAGGACGGGCTGCTCATGCCCGTGCCCCGAGCCAGGCGTCGGTGGTGGCGAGCAGCGCTTCGCGCACGCCCTCATGCGCAACGCCTTCGATCACCTCGCCGACGAAGGCCGTCACCATCAGCGCCTCGGCCTCGCGGGCGGGAATGCCGCGCGCCCTGAGATAGAACAGCAGGTCCTCGTCGAGCGCGCCGGCGGTCGAGCCGTGGCCGCACTGCACGTCGTCGGCGAAGATTTCCAGCTCCGGCTTGCTGTCGGCCTCCGCATTTTCGGACAGCAGCAGCGCATGCGCCGCCATCTTGGCGTCGGTCTTCTGCGCGTGCGCCTGCACGCCGATGCGGCCTTGGAACACGCCGCGGCTGTCGTCGTCGAGCACCGACTTGAACAGTTCGCGGCTCTGGCAGCCCGGCGCGGCATGGTCGACCACCAGTGTGGTGTCGGCATGCTGGCGGCCGCGCAGCAGGCTGACGCCGCGCAGATTGGACACGGTGTCCTCGCCGCCGTAGCGCACATAGAGCTGGTTGCGCGTCACCGCGCCGCCGATCGTGCAGGTCAGGTCATCGAACCGCGCCCGCGCGCCGATCGCGGCGATCAGCGTCGAGAGCTGCAGCGCGCCGTCGCGGTTGGAGACGAGCTTGACGTGCTCGACCTCGGCCTCGTCGCCGACCAGAAGCTCGGTCACCACATTGGCCTGGTCGTCGGCGGCGGCCTCGTGACTCTCGAGCAGCGTCACGCGCGCCTTGCGCCCGACCACCGCCAGCGAGCGGGCGAACATCGACGCCGGCGCGCGGCCGGACGAGGCATAGACCAGGAGGATCGGCCGCGCCGCCGCTGCTCCCTCGGCGATGTCGATGACGACGCCGTCACCCATCAGCGCGGTGTTGAGCGACACTGCGATGTCATCGGTATCGATCACCTTGCCGACATGGCGTGCGACCAGCGCATCGCCGGCGGCGAGCGCCTCGGCCATGCCGCGGATGGTCACGCCCGGCTCGGCCGTGAGGTCCGAGAGGTCGGGGGCGAAGACGCCATCGACCAGCACCAGTCGCCGGCAGTTCACGCCGCGGAGCAGTGCGCCGGAATCTTTGGCCCGCGCCTTTGCAGCGGCGTCGGGCGGCGCCGCGAGCGGTTTGGCATCCCGCATCAGCGCGCGCAGGTCGGTATATTTCCATTCCTCGATACGGCGATGCGGCAGGCCCTGCGCCTCGAAGCGCCGGAACGCATCCTCGCGCAGCGCGCGCAGACCCGGCAGCCGGCCCTTGGCCGACTCGAAGGTCTCGGCGAGGCTGAGCTCGGCCGCGGTCTTCATCTGTCGCACTTCGACGTTCATGGCAGCACCACTCCGGCGGACGCAGCGATCGTCATCACGCCGCCTCGCTCTGATATTCCGCGTAACCCCTGGCTTCGAGTTCGAGCGCGAGCTCCTTGCCGCCGCTCTTGACCACCCGGCCCTTCGACAGGACGTGGACCACGTCCGGCACGATGTAGTTGAGCAGGCGCTGATAGTGGGTGATGACGATCATGCCGCGCTCCGGCGAGCGCAGGCGGTTGACGCCATCAGCGACGATCTTCAGCGCGTCGATGTCGAGACCGGAATCGGTCTCGTCGAGCACCGCCAGCCGCGGCTCCAGCATCGCCATCTGCAGAATCTCGTTGCGCTTCTTCTCGCCGCCGGAGAAGCCGACATTGACGCCGCGGCGCAGCATCTCCTGATCGATGCCGAGCCGGGACGCGGCCTCGCGCACGCGCTTGAGGAATTCCGGCGTGCTGAGGTCGGTCTCGCCGCGCGCCTTGCGCTGCGCGTTGAGCGCCGTGCGCAGGAAGGTCATGGTGGCGACGCCGGGAATTTCCATCGGATACTGGAACGCCAGGAACACGCCCTTGGCGGCACGCGCATCGGGCTCGAGCTCGAGCAGGCTCTCGCCGTCGAGCAGGATGTCGCCGGCGGTGACCTCGTATTCGGGCCGCCCGGCGAGCACATAGGCGAGCGTCGATTTGCCGGAGCCGTTCGGCCCCATGATGGCGGCGACCTGACCCTTCTCCACCGTCAGGTTGAGGCCGTTGAGGATCGGCTTGCCGTCGACCTCGGCGTGCAGGTTCTTGATTTCGAGCAGCGACATCGTGTTGTCCCGTTTCATCAATGCGTTGGCGGCGCCCGCATGGGCGCGCGTCAACCGACCGATCCCTCGAGCGAGATCGAAATGAGCTTCTGCGCCTCGACGGCGAATTCCATCGGCAATTGCTGCAGCACGTCCTTGACGAAGCCGTTGACCACCAGCGCCACCGCCTCCTCCGCCGACATGCCGCGCTGGCGGCAGTAGAACAGCATCTGGTCGGAGATCTTCGAGGTGGTGGCCTCGTGCTCGAACACCGTCGAGGAATTCTTCGCCTCGATATAGGGCACGGTGTGCGCGCCGCACTTGTTGCCGATCAGCAGCGAGTCGCAGTTGGTGAAGTTGCGCGCGCCGGTCGCCTTACGGTGGGCGCTGACCAGGCCGCGATAGGTGTTCTGCGAATGCGCCGCGGCAATGCCCTTGGAGATGATGCGGCTCGACGTGTTCTTGCCGAGATGGATCATCTTGGTGCCGGAATCGACCTGCTGATGGCCGTTCGAGATCGCGATCGAGTAGAACTCGCCCTGCGAGTTGTCGCCGCGCAGGATGCAGCTCGGATATTTCCAGGTGATGGCCGAGCCGGTCTCGACCTGGGTCCAGGAGATCTTGGCGCGGTCGCCGCGGCAGTCGCCGCGCTTGGTGACGAAGTTGTAGATGCCGCCGCGGCCCTGGCTGTCGCCGGGATACCAGTTCTGCACCGTGGAATATTTGATCTCGGCGTCGTCGAGCGCGATCAGCTCGACCACCGCGGCGTGGAGCTGGTTCTCGTCGCGCATCGGCGCGGTGCAGCCCTCAAGATAGCTGACATAGGCGCCCTTGTCGGCGATGATCAGCGTGCGCTCGAACTGGCCGGTGTTCTTCTCGTTGATGCGGAAATAGGTCGACAGCTCCATCGGGCAGCGCACGCCCGGCGGCACGTAGACGAACGAGCCGTCGGAGAACACCGCCGAGTTCAGCGTCGCGAAGAAGTTGTCGGTGACCGGCACCACGCTGCCGAGGTACTGGCGCACCAGCTCGGGATGCTCGCGCAGCGCCTGCGAGATCGGCATGAAGATGACGCCGGCCTTCTTCAGCTCGGCCTGGAACGTGGTCGCGACCGAGACCGAATCGAACACCGCATCGACCGCAACACGGGTGCGGCTGCCGTCGCCGCGCTCGACGCCGGCGAGGATCTCCTGCTCGCGCAGCGGAATGCCGAGCTTGTTGTAGGTCTCCAGAATTTCCGGATCGACCTCGTCGAGCGACTTCGGGCCGTCCTTCTTCTTCGGCGCGGCGTAATAGTAGATGTCCTGGTAGTCGATCTTGGGATAGTCGACGCGCGCCCAGGTCGGCTCCCGCATGGTCAGCCAGCGGCGATAGGCCGAAAGCCGCCATTCCAGCATCCAGGCCGGCTCGGACTTCTTCTCCGAGATGAAGCGGACGATATCTTCGGACAGGCCCTTGGGGGCCTTCTCGGATTCGATATCGGTGACGAACCCGTACTTGTACTGGTCAACGTCGATGCTACGGACCTGATCGACGGTCTCTTGAACTGCCGGCATTCTCTTCTCCGCTCGCGGTTTCAAGGACCGCGGGAATGGATCAGTCGGTTATGGTTGCTCGCGTGGCGCTGGCGCGATCATCCTTCGGTTTTCGGGGCATTCAGGCCGCGAGGCCCGTTTGCCCCTTAAGTAGGGACGAAATCAAGTTATTCCAAGCTTTCAGCAGGGTTTCGAGATCAACTTCCGTGGTGGTCCAGCCGAGGCTGATGCGCAGCGCAGCATCCGCGAGCGCAGGCGCGACGCCCATCGCCGCCAGCACATGCGAGCGCGCCACCTTGCCCGATGAGCAGGCCGAGCCCGAGGACACCGCGACCCCGGCGAGATCGAAGGCGATCACCGCGGTCTCGGCCTTGAGCCCCGGCGCCATCACCAGGGTGGTGTTCGGCAGCCGCTCCGCCGCTTCGCCTGCGATCACCGCCGCGGGCGCCGCGGCCTTGAGGCCGGCCTCGAGCCGCTGCCGCAGCGCCGTCATGCGCGCGGCCGCGGCGGGCAGCTCCGCCCGTGCCGCTGCGGCAGCCGCACCGAACCCGGCAATCGCGGCGACGTTCTCGGTGCCGGCGCGGCGGCCGCGCTCCTGGCCGCCGCCGGCGATTAGCGGCGCGATGTGGATGGCGTCGTCGGCCAGCACCAGCGCGCCGGCCCCTTGCGGACCGCCGAGCTTGTGTGCCGACAGCGTCAGAAGATCAGCGCCCAGCGCCTTGATATCACAAGGAATCCGCCCCGCCGCCTGGACCGCGTCGACATGCAGCAGGCCGCCCGCCTCATGCACCATGTCAGCGACTTCGCGAATCGGTTGAATCACGCCGGTCTCATTGTTGGCCAGCATCACCGACACCAGCGGCCGCGCTGCGGCGGCACGCTGTTCCCGCAACGCCGCAAGATCGATCACGCCCTGCGCCGTGACGGGCACGTGGCGCAGCGCGTCGGGCGCGAAGCGGCCCCCCGCCAGCACCGAGGGATGCTCGATCGCGGACACCAGCAGCAGATCGCGCGGCCTCCGGTCGCGGCCGACCTCGATCGCCGGGGTCAGCGCCAGCATGTTGGCCTCGCTGCCGCCGGAGGTGAAAATCACGTTCTTCGCCGCGGCACCGACCAGCGCCGCGACCTCTTCGCGCGCGGTCTCGACCAGGTGCCGCGCGGCGCGGCCCTCGCCATGGACCGAGGACGGGTTCCCGGTCAGCGCCAGCGCCGTTGCCATGGCGGCATGCGCCTGCGGCCGCAGCGGCGCGGTCGCATTCCAATCGAAATAGGCGCGTTCAGCCATGTTCCGGTTCCGATACCCGGGCGGTTGCCGCTGCCGCGACGAAAAAGCTTGATTTTCGACCCGGCCGCCGTGGTAAGTAACCCATCCGCGGACAGCCTGCAGCGCCGCTGCCGCAGCATCCTTGAATTTAGAATAGTTCTAAATAGTTACGCGGGTCAGCCACTCCCGTCAAGCACGCTTTTGGATAACGGGACGCCATCGAGGTCAACAGAGAAACAATGCCTGAGGTCATCTTCAACGGCCCCGCTGGCCGCATCGAAGGCCGGTATCATCCGGCCAAGCAGAAGAACGCGCCGATCGCGATCATCCTGCACCCGCACCCGCAGTTCGGCGGCACGATGAATCATCAGATCATCTATCAGCTGTACTATGCCTTCGTGCATCGTGGTTTCTCGGCGCTGCGCTTCAACTTCCGCGGCGTCGGCCGCAGCCAGGGCTCGTTCGACCACGGCAGCGGCGAATTGTCCGACAGCGCCGCGGCGCTCGACTGGGCGCAGACCGTCACGCCCGAGGCCAAGAGCTGCTGGATCGCCGGCTTCTCGTTCGGCGCCTGGATCGGCATGCAGCTCCTGATGCGCCGGCCCGAGGTCGAGGGGTTCATCTCGATCTGCCCGCCGGCCAATCTCTACGATTTCTCGTTCCTCGCGCCCTGCCCGTCCTCGGGCATGATCGTGCACGGCGACAAGGACGCGGTGGTGCCGGCCAAAGACGTCAACACGCTAGTCGACAAGCTCAAGACCCAGAAGGGCATCGTCATCGAGCAGAAGGTGATCCCCGGCGCCAACCACTTCTTCGACGGCAAGATCGACGCGCTGATGCAGGCCGTGAACGGCTATCTCGACAAGCGGCTCAACATCCAGCGCAAGATCAGCGCGGCGTAGCGGAGAGCTCCAATGGAGCTTTCAAAGCTGGGTTCGGTCGAGAATATCCGGCTGGTGCTGTTCTTTGTCGCACCCGGCCTAATCCTGCTTGCGGTGCGCGCATCACTGATCACCGGACGTCGCCCGAAAACGGCTGAGTATATCGTCGAGTACCTCATCCTCTCGGCGCTGTATTTCGCAATCTTCTGGCCGCTTGTTGACTATCTTCTGGATCCAACCCGGTCAGCATGGAGCCAGGCGTTTATCGGGGTGCTTGTTCTTGCGCTGCTGCCCGCCGGTATTGGTCTGGTATGGGGGTTGGGAACTCAGAAAGGCTGGTGGCGCAGCTTCCTCGCCGAACTCGGAATATCCTTGGTTAGTTCTTATCCTACCGGGTGGGATTGGGCATTTGGCCGGTTGTCGTCACCCGTTTATATACTGGTGACATTCTCAGACGGATCGCAGGTCGCCGGACTCTTCGGCTATTATTCCCTTGCTGCCTCTACCACCGAAGAACGCGACCTCTATATCGATGAAATCTATGATTTTGACGGCAACAAACAGTGGACGCCGCGACAACCGAGGCAGAGCATCCTGATCCCTTATCGCTCGGTAAAATTCATTGAGTTCATAAGGACTGAGTGAGGCAAGCCATGACCGGAGAAAAACACATCAGAGTCGATGACCGTACTTCGGGTAGCCGCCCGCTGACCGAAGGATATCAGGTTCGTCCTTCCGAAGATGCTACGCGCGGGTTTCAACCTTCCGGAACACAAGTAAAACCGCCAGCCCCGGCGACCGGCTCCGGGGTCAAACCGCCACCGACTTCAAAGAAGTGAATTTGCGGGCTACGACCTTGCAACCACCCCGCCGGCCAGCGGGCGCGGCGCGCCGGTCGTCTTCGGGAAGGTGATCGGCAGGCCTTTGAGCGTGCGCACCGCGAGCAAGGCGAAGGCCTGCGCCTCCAGCGCCTCGCGCGACCAGCCGACCTGATCGGCGGTCTCCACGCGCGCCGGCGCCACCCGCTCGGCCAGCATCCGCATCAGCGTCGGATTGAACGAGCCGCCGCCGGCGACGATCCACGAGCGTGGCACCGCCGGCAGGTGCGGCACGATCCGCGCCAGCGACGCCGCGGTCAGCGCCGACAGCGTCGCCGCGCCGTCCGCCACCGAGACATCCGGCAGGCCGATATTGGCGAACGCGAAGGCATTGCGGTCGAGCGACTTCGGGTAAGGCGCATCGAAGAACGGATGCGCCAGCACGCGCTGCACGAAAGCCTCGTCCACCCGGCCGCGTGACGCCTGGTCGCCATCGCGGTCGAGCGGCGCGCCGGTGCGCGCACGCATGAAGTCGTCGATCAGCGCATTGCCTGGCCCGGTGTCGCAGGCGAGTGGATCGCCGCCGTCGACATAGGTGATATTGGCGACGCCGCCGACATTGGCGACCACGATCGGATGCGGCCGGTCGAGCGCGCGCGCGATCGCCTGATGGAACACCGGCACCAGCGGCGCGCCCTGCCCGCCGGCGGCGATGTCGGCCTGGCGGAAATCATAGGCCACCGGCATGCCGAGCGCCGCCGCCAGCGCCGCGCCGTCGCCGATCTGCACGGTGAGGCGCGCGGCCGGCTTGTGCAGCACGGTCTGGCCGTGAAAACCGACCACCGCGATGGTGCGGCGGTCGATGCCGTTGTCTTCGAGGAACGCCGCGACCGTCTCGGCATGGACCGCGGTGACGAAGTCTTCCGCCTCGCGCAGCACGCCGGGCCGCGCGGTCCGCTCGCTCAGCGCCGCGCCCTCGGCCAGGGCCCGCCGCAACAGCGCGCGCTCGTCTTCACTGTAGGGCCGGTAACCGGTCGGGCCGAATGCTGCGACGCGCTCGCCATCGGTCTCGATCAGCGCCACGTCGACGCCGTCGAGCGAGGTGCCGCTCATCAGGCCGACGGCGCGCAGGAGGTCCATCAGGGCGGCTGCTTGGTTGAATCCGACGCCGGACCTGTTACACCACCGGCCAAACCGGCGATAGGGTCATGAGCGCGTACCAGTCCGATTTCCTCAACGTCTTGGCCGAGCGCGGCTTCATCCACCAGGTCTCGGATGCCGCGGGGCTCGACGCGCTCGCCGCGCGCGCGCAGGTCGTCGCCTATGTCGGCTACGATTGCACCGCGCCCTCGCTCCATGTCGGGCACCTGCTCTCGATCATGATGCTGTACTGGCTGCAGCAGACCGGCAACAAGCCGATCGCGCTGATGGGCGGCGGCACCACCCGGGTCGGCGATCCGTCAGGCCGCGACGAGACCCGCAAGCTGCTCTCCTACGAGCAGATCGACGCCAACAAGGCGTCGATCCGCACCACCTTCGACAAGTTCCTGCGCTTCGGCTCCGGTCCGTCCGACGCGCTGATGGTCGACAACGCCGAATGGCTGACCAAGCTCAACTATATCGAGATGCTGCGCGAGGTCGGCCGCCACTTCTCGATCAACCGCATGCTGACCATGGATTCGGTCAGGCTGCGGCTTGAGCGCGAGCAGGAGCTGTCGTTCATCGAATTCAACTACATGATCCTGCAGTCCTACGATTTCGTCGAACTGGCGCGGCGCTACGGCTGCAATCTGCAGATGGGCGGCTCCGACCAGTGGGGCAACATCGTCAACGGCATCGACCTTGGCCGCCGCATGGGCACGCATCAGCTCTATGCGCTGACCTGCCCGCTGCTCACCACCGCCTCGGGCGCCAAGATGGGCAAGACCGCGGCCGGCGCGGTCTGGCTCAATGCCGATATGCTGTCGCCCTACGACTACTGGCAGTTCTGGCGCAACACCGAGGACGGCGATGTCGGCCGCTTCCTCAAGCTGTTCACCACGCTGCCGCTCGCGGAGATCGCGCGGCTCTCGGCGCTCAGAGATGCCGAGATCAACGAGGCCAAGAAGGTGCTCGCCAGCGAGGCCACCGCGCTGATGCACGGCCGCACCGCCGCCGAGGCCGCCGAGGCGACCGCGCGCAAGACCTTCGAGGAAGGCGCGCTCGCCGAGAACCTGCCGACGGTGGAATTTCCGCGCACGAGCCTCGATCACGGTTATGGCGTGCTCACCGCTGCGGTGACCGCTGGGCTCGTCGCCTCGACCGGGGAAGCGCGCCGCCAGATCAAGGGCGGCGGACTGAAGATCAACGATGAGCCGGTCAGCGACGAGCGCCTCGCGCTCGGCCCGGCGCACCTGACCCCGCAGGGCGTCATCAAGATCTCGCTCGGCCGCAAGAAGCACGTGCTGCTCAAGCCGGTGTGAGGCGCGCCAACGGCTACGTCATTGCCGGCGAGCCTGCGAGCGGACCCGAAATGACATGTCAGGTCACCGCGTCGGCTCGGCGAAGCTCGGCGGGCTGGTGTCGCGGAATTCGAAGAACTTGCGCAGCAATCCCGGCGCGATCACCGACAGCGGGTTGGGCTGAATGCGGAAATTGCCCGGCTGTCCGGTGATCTCGTAGGTCACGCCGAGAAGCCCTTCGTTGCTGTTCGGCCCGCCGAGGAAGAAGCCGATCAGCGGAATCTGTCCGAACATGTTGTTGAGGCCGTAGAGCGGGATGAAAGTGCCGCGCATGTGGATGTCGTCGCGCGCATAGTCGATGGTGCCTTCGATGGTGGCGCCGATCACCGGGCCGCGCACCACGCCGTTGCGCACCACCATGCGGCCGGGCGATTTGACGAACTCGGCATGGGCCTGCGTGAAATCGACCACGCCGCGCTGCCCTGCGGGCGCGCCCGACACCACGCGATCGAGCGCCGGCTCGCCGCGGATCTGGAAATTGCTGACATTGATGAGGCCGTCCTGCGGACCGCCCTCCGGCGTCGGCGGGTCCATGCCGATGATGACGCGGCCGCCGGCCATGCGCGGATAGATGTCGACGAAGCGGAACAGCGCGCCGGCGTCGTTGCTCTCCAGATAGACCACCGGACGGTTGGTGCTGAGCCGCGTGCGCAGATCGCCGATGATCGGCGTATCGCGTCCGATCTTGGCGTTCATCGCGAAGTTGCGGATGCGGCCGGCGCGACGCGCGAGCTTGAGGTCGAGCCCGCGCAGCGCCTCGCCATTGTGGCCGAGCACGGCCGCGATCTTGACGTCGAGATCGAAGTCGGCGGGCTTGCGCTTGCCGCGCGTCTCCAGCGTCGAGCCCGACATCGCCGCCTTGACGAAGCCGCGGCCATCGAACACGTCGCCGCGGATCGCGACGCGCAACACGCCGTCGGCGTTGCGATCGGCCTTGACCGACATCTTGTCGCCCTCGGCAAGCGCGAACACCGGGAAGTTCGCCGACGTGACCTCGCCGTTGCTGTCGACATCGGCGCTGCCGCGGATGGTCGCGCCCTGGCCGTCGATCACCACGTCCTCGAAGTGGAAGCCGCCCTTGTCCTGGCTGAAGGTGAAGGTCGCGCGCGCCGCCTTGCCGGCGGGCTTGACCCAGCCGGGCACCACATTGTCGATCTTCACCGCGGTGAGATCGGCGTCGGCGCCGTAGCGGATGTCCTGGGCGGGATCGCCGACCCGCGCCGCCATCCGCACCGGAATGGTGCCGGTGAGACTCTGGCCGAGATCGAGACCGATGCGCGCACGCGCCGCCTCGTCGAGCGCGGCGGCGAGCCGCAGCTCGGCATCCGCCGCGCCCGGCACCTTGCGGAAGTCGAGCTGCGCGGCCATGCCGTTGATCTTGACGTCGCCGCGCACTTGCACCGCCTGCGGCGTGATCGACAGCTTGAGCGCCGCCGCCTCGACCTTCTGCCCCGCGATCAGCCGGTCGGAGGAGAAATTGGTGATGTCAGCGGTGGCCGAATAGGTCAGCGCCGACTTCCGGATCTCCTTGGCGAGCGGAAACGACAACTGCACCTGCGCCGCGATCGCGCCACGGCTGGTTCCCGGGTCGACCGGCACTGCGGCCGCGTCGCGCAGCGGCTCCATGGTCAGCAGCTCGGCCGCGGCAGGCAGCGCCCCGTCGACGCGGAAGCGCGCCCGCACCGGCGGGTCATGCGGATGGATGTCGGGAATTTCGAACAGGCCGTTGGCGATATTGAGCCGGCGGCCCGGCGACACCTCCATGGTGCCGCGGCCGAGCGTCACCGTCGCGGTCGAGCCGGTGATGCGAATGGTGATGTCGGCGTCGCGCAGCGCCGGCAGCGTATCGACCGGCTTGACCGAGACGCCGCTGGTGTCGAACTCGATCTGCAGGCCCTCCTCCGGGATCGGCGGCCCGTCCGACTTCAGGCTCGCGGCGGTGGTGTTCATCGCGATCACCATGCGATCGATATTGCCGCCGGACATGCGCTGCTCGGCCCAGTTGCGCACCCGCGGCGCCACGAACACCGGCCACAGCCGCAACGCGGCATCGACCGACATCCGCGTGCCGGCGACGCCGAGCGCGATGCGCGGCTCCGGGCCGGCGAAATCGAGGAAGCCGGACACCGCAAGACCGATATTGTGGGTCGGCCGCGGATCGATGCGGCCGAGATCGGCCTGATCGAGATCGAAACGCTTCCTGTTGAAATCGATGCGGCCGCGCACGGTGGCGCGGTTGAGCGACAGCGGCTCCGGCCCGCCCGACGCCACGGAGCCGAGGATCACCGGATCGATCATCCCGGAGCGGTCGATCTCCAGTCGCCAGACTCCGGGCTCATTCGGCACCGCGGCAAGCTGCGCGACCATCGCGAACTGGTTGTCGCTCGCCGCGACGCGGAACGGCATCACGAACACGCGGCGCTCGGCGTCCCAGGAGAAGCTCAATGCGGCGCGGTCGATGTCGATGCGCGTCACCGGCTCGTCGAGATCGGCGACATAGCCCGCTTCGGCGAGGATGTCGCCTTCGGCGATCTGCGGCGTGCCATTGGCGGCGATCTGGCCGCGCAGCCGCACCGACAGCAGCAGGTCGGCTTCGAATTCGCCCTCGCCGAGCCGCAGCGCGAGCAGCACGTCCTTGGAGGACACTTTGTGCGCGTCGAGCGCGATCAGGCGGTTGCCGTCGGGGGTCGGCGCGACCCCGGCCCGGATCTGCCAGGGCCGTTCCGGGTTCTCCGAGCCGAGCCGGAATTCGATGCCGCCCGTCGGCGGCCGCGTCAGGCTGAGATTGATGCGCGAGAAGGTCCAGCGCTTGCCGGTGCGCTGGTCGTCGACGATGAGATTGCCGCCCTTGAGACCAAGCTCGGACAGCTCGTAGCCGTCGAGGCCGGTGGCGCCGAGGCCGTCGATCCAGGCGAGCAGCGCCGCCACCTCCTCGTAACCGCTGCGCGCCGGCGCGGACGGCGCCGCGGCGTCTGCCTGCGGCGGCGCGCCCGGCAGCTTGCCGGCGTCGGGCGCGGCCGGCTTCACCGCACCCGGTGCGGTCGCGATCGGCCGCGTCTCGGCGCCGGCGAACACCGTGACGTTGCCGTTCTGCTCGATGCGCACCTTCATCTCGGCGCCGACCAGGTTGAGGCTAGCGGCACGGATGCGGCCGCTCAGCAGGCCGGAGCCGGACAGGCCGACCTCAGCCTTGGGCGCGCTCGCCACCACCGTGCCGTCGGGATCGCGCACCACGATGTCGCGGATGCGCAGCGCGGCGCGGCCGCTCTCGTCGCGCTCGATCTGGGTGCCGCCGATCTCGACCAGATGGTTACGGCCGAAATTCTCCTCGATCGCGGAGGCGAGATAGGGCGTGGCGATGTCGAGCGCGATCGGTCCGCTGGAGAGCCGCCACCACAGGCCGCCGGCGAGCGCGGCGAGGAGCACCAGCGCCGCGAGCGTGCCGACGGCGATGCGGCGCACCAGGCGGTGCCGCGCCAGCGCCGCGAGCCGCCGCCGCAGGCGCAGCTTCGAGCGTCGCCCGCCGTGCCCCGTGGGCGGGTGCAGATGCAGACTCGTGCTCAATCGTTGATGGCCGTCGTGGCCATGGTTCGTCTTCCCGCCCGTCATCCCCGTCCGGAGCGCCCTTGCCTCGCCGTCACGCTGGACTATCGCCGCCGGCGTCCGATTCGCCTATGACCGCAGGCAATGAACGGCACCCGCCCGGACCCGCAGTCCGGTGCCGAAAGCCGGCGCCCGAGGTCCAGATCGACGGCAAAATGGCCTGTTAAAGCGACGAAAGGAAGGCATATGGCTCCCTCATCCCGCTCCTCCGCACCTGCTCCCACGCTCGCCGAGGGCATGCCCGCCCCGGCTTTCAGCCTGCCGCGCGACGGCGGCGGCACGGTCTCGCTCGCCGACTTCAAGGGCCGCAAGCTCGTGCTCTATTTCTATCCCAAGGCCGACACGCCCGGCTGCACGCTCGAGGCGCAGGACTTCTCGCGGCTGAAGCCGCGTTTCGCGGCGGCCGGCGCGGATATCCTTGGCGTCTCCGCCGACCCGGTGCCCGCACTCGACAAATTCCGCGACAAGCATGGCCTCGCCATCGCGCTCGCCAGCGACGAGACCACCGCGATGCTCTCCGCCTACGATGCCTGGGGCGAGAAATCGATGTATGGCCGCACCTTCATGGGCGTGACCCGCAAGACCGTGCTGGTCGGACCCGACGGCAAGGTCGCCCGCATCTGGCCCAAGGTCACCGTCGCCGGCCATGCCGAGGAGGTACTGGAGGCGGCCCGGGCGCTGTGAATCGGCGCATTGCGCGGATTCCGTTTGCGGATTTTTAACCACGCCCGGTTGATATCGAATCGTGTCCGGCGGTCGGTGTGTCGCCCCGGCCGGGAGCGTCGATGTCCCAGTCCCACCTGCCGTCCCCCTATCCTCATCACCACCCCGCCCGCGCTGCCGCGCCACAGGCCGCGGCGCCGCGGGCGCCGCAGACCGCGGGACGGGTGCGGCCGCGACAGAACCACGACTACACCCTGGTGCATCACGGCCGGCAGGTCCGCATCGGCCCGGTGGCGTTCTGGATCGTGGTCGGCACGCTGGTGGTGATGGGCGTGTGGTCGATCGCGACCGGCACCTATTTCGCCTTCAAGGACGACGTCCTGACCCGGCTGGTCGGCCGCCAGGCCGAGATGCAGTTCGCCTATGAGGACCGCATCGCCGAACTGCGCAGCCAGGTCGACCGCATCGCCAGCCGCCAGCTGCTCGACCAGGAGCAGGTCGAGCGCAAGCTCGAGACGCTGCTGCGCCGGCAATCGGTGCTGGAGCAGCGCAGCGCCGCATTCGGCAACAGCGACATCGTCACCGGCTCGATCCCGCGCAAGAGCACCCACGAGCGCGGCAAGCCCTCGCCGATCAGCGACACCGGGGAGCCGGCGGCGACGCCCGATCGCCGGGCGCGGCTCACCGGCGGCATCGAGGGCGCGCTGGCGCGCGCCGAACTCTCCATGAACCGCGTCGAGGCGCGGCAAATCGCGGCGCTCACGGCGCTCGAGAGCAAGTTCGACGGCCGCGCCCAGACCATGCGCGGCGTGCTGGCTGATCTCGGCGTCAATCCGGCCAAGGCGCCGGTTGCCGAAGCGGCTGGCGGCCCATTCGTGCCGGTCAAGCCGCCGCGCGCCGGCGCCGACCATTTCGACCGCCAGCTCTACCGGGTTGCGCTGGCGCGCGCCCAGGCCGACCGCTATGCGCGGCTGTTCGCCCATATCCCGGTGCGCAAGCCGGTCGCGGGCGAGATCGACGTCAGCTCCGGCTTCGGCGTGCGGTCCGATCCGTTCCTCGGCCGGCCTGCGATGCACACCGGCATGGACATGCGCGGCGATCCCGGCGACCCGGTGCGCGCCACCGCCTCCGGCACCGTCGTCACCGCGGGCTGGAACGGCGGCTACGGCAAGATGGTCGAGATCGACCACGGCAACCAGTTCTCCACCCGCTACGGCCATCTCTCGGCGATCGAGGTGCGCGTCGGCCAGAAGGTCAGGATCGGCGATATCGTCGGCCGCGTCGGCTCGACCGGCCGCTCCACCGGCCCCCACCTGCACTACGAGACCCGCATCAACGACGAAGCGGTCAATCCGACCCGCTTCCTGAAAGCCGGCGAACGGCTCGGCGCGCTCTGAGCCCGCGGCTGGCGGCTGCCGCGCGAGGATGCTAGGTCCGCGGGCAGCGTCTTCTCCCGTTCCGCGGAACCTCGCCCGACATCGCATGCGCACCGGACCCCGCCATCCGCGCCTCGGCGCCGCCGGTTTCCGCCTCACGCTGCCGCTGTTCGAGCGCTTCTACGCACGCAAGGGCATCCACCGTCAGCACAGCGCCGTCGCGCAGGAGATTATCACCCGCCTGCGCGACAAGATCGCGCGCGGCGAGACGCTCCATCTCGGCGGCCTCGGCACCGCCGGCTCGCACAATTCCGGCGTCGCGCTGATCCGCGTCACGCGCGACCGCGGCCCCGAGCTGATCTGCAACAACGAGGAGGAACGCTTCTCCGGCGAGAAGCATTCGACGCGGTTTCCCGAGCATGCGCTCGCCGCGCTGCGGCAGCAGTTGCCGACGCTCGGCCTCACGCCGGAGGGGATCGATGCCTGGTTCGCGTCCTGGGACTACCCGGCGCTCGGCGCCACGCTGGTCAAGACCGGATGCGAGGAGGCGCCGGCGAGCTTCGGCATGGTGACCACCACCGCGACGCCGGCCTTCAACCTGCGCCATCTCGACCAGGGCACGCGCTCGGCGCGCCGCCTGGCGCAGGCGCTCGGACTGTCCGCGCCGGTGCCGATCATCGCGCTGCCGCACCACGACAACCACGCCTGGTTCTCCTATGCCGCCTCGCCGTTCGCGCAGAGCGGCGGCAAGGTCGCGGTCGCCGTGCTCGACGGGCTCGGCGACATGGGCTCGATCTCGCTCTATGCCTGCGAGAACGGACGGATGGAGCGGCTCTCCAGCAACGACAGCCTGTTCGATTCGCTCGGCATCTTCTACGCGGTGATCAGCTCGACCCAGGGCGGCTGGACCTGGCTCTCCAGCGAAGGCCGCTATATGGGCGCGACCGCCTACGGCAACAGCGACCGCGCCACCAATCCCTACTACGCCAGGCTCAAGGACATCTTCGTGCTGGCGCCGGACGGCCGCGTGCTGCTCAACCGCACGCTCGCCAACTGGCATCGCAGCCTGTTCGACAATCCCTATACGCCCGAACTCAAGCGCATCCTCGGCGAGCCAATCGCGCTCAAGGACATGTGGAATCCCGACGCCGTGCTCAGCGTCGACAACATCGCCCACAGCGAGACCACGCAGGAGCGCGTCGACAAGGCGGCGGCCACCCAGCTCGTGTTCGAGGATGCGCTGTTCCACGTCGTCGCCCATGCGATCCGCGCGACCGGTACCGACAAGCTGGTGCTGACCGGCGGCATCGGCCTCAATGCGCTCGGCAATATGCGGCTGCTCGACCGCTTCGGCCGCGACTTCTTCCGCCGCGAGCTTGATCGCGACGCGCGGCTCAATCTGTGGGTGCCGCCGACGCCGAACGATGCCGGCGTCACCATCGGCGCCGCTTATATGGGGGCCTATCTCGCAGGCGCCGGCACCGGCGCGCCGATCGAGCATGCGTTCTATTGCGGCGGCGCACCGACGCTCGCCGCGATCCGCGCCGCGCTCGATGCGCCGGACATCGCCTGGCTCGATCTCGGCGACGCCGCCGATCCTCGCCACCGCGACGCGCTCGCCGACCTGATGGCCTATATCACCGCACAGGACGCAATCTTCGCGGTGATGCAGGGCGCCGCCGAGACCGGGCCGCGCGCGCTCGGCCACCGCTCGATCCTCGCCAATCCGTGCAATCCGAAAACACGCGAGAACCTCAACGCCCAGGTCAAGTTCCGCGAAGCGATCAGACCGCTGGCGCCGATGCTGACGCTTGCCGCCGCGCAGCAGTGGTTCGAGCTGTCCGAGGGCGCCAGCGCCGCGGACTACAATGCCTACAACTACATGGTGCTGACCGCGCAGGCCAAGCCGCAGGCACGCGAAGCGATCCCGGCGGTGATCCACGCCGACGGCACCGGCCGCCTGCAGATCGTGCGCGCCGAGACCGATCCGCTGATCCACGCCTATCTGAAGGCGCTCGGCCGCAGGATCGGCGTCGAGGCCGCGGTCAACACCTCGTTCAATGTCGGCGGTCCGATCGTGCAGACCGCGGAACAGGCGATCGCGACGCTGCGCCGCGCCCGCGGGCTCGACGCCGTGCTGCTGTTCTCGGCGGAAGGCCCGGTGCTCGCCGCGTGGCAGAAGGACGGCGCACAGGCGGGGCGGTTCGCCGCCTGGTATCACGCCTGGAAGGCCGAGACGACGACAGCTTAACCGCTCTCGTTCCGGAGCTTCGCGACGCGAATGGAACCGGAATCGAGAAACACGCACCGTTCTCTTGCCTGGATTCCGGGTCCGGTCCTGCAGACTATCCCGGAATGACGGACGCTATTCCACGTCCTCGACCTTCTCCGGCCCGGTGCCGAACGCCTTCTGCGCCAGCGCCGCCTGCATGAACTCGTCGAGGTCGCCGTCGAGCACCGCGCCGGTGTTCGAGGTCTGCACGCCGGTACGCAGGTCTTTCACCATCTGGTAGGGCTGCAGCACGTAGGAGCGGATCTGGTGGCCCCAGCCGATGTCGGTCTTGGCGGCCTGCTCGGCCGCGGCCGCGGCCTCGCGCTTCTTCAGCTCCAGCTCGTAGAGCCGCGCGCGCAGCATGTCCCACGCCTGCGCCCGGTTCTTGTGCTGCGACTTCTCGGCCTGGCACACCACCGCGATCCCTGTCGGGATATGGGTGAGCCGCACCGCGGATTCGGTCTTGTTGACGTGCTGGCCGCCGGCGCCGCCGGAGCGCATGGTGTCGGTGCGCACGTCGTTCTCATTGATCTCGATCTTGATGCGGTCGTCGACCACCGGATAGATGTCGACGCTGGCGAACGAGGTGTGGCGCCGCGCATTGGCGTCGAACGGTGAGATGCGCACCAGGCGGTGCACGCCGGCCTCGCTCTTGAGCCAGCCATAGGCGTTGCGGCCCTTGATCTGGATCGTCGCCGACTTGATGCCGGCCTCTTCGCCCGCGGTCTCTTCCAGATATTCGACCTTGTAGCCGTGCTGCTCGGCCCAGCGCGTATACATGCGCAGCAGGATCGACGCCCAGTCCTGGCTCTCGGTGCCGCCGGCGCCGGCATGGACTTCGAGGAAGGTGTCGTTGGCGTCGGCCTCGCCCGACAGCAGCGCCTCGAGCTCGCGGCGCTTGACCTCGGCGAGCAGCGTGCGCAGCGCCGCCTCGGTCTCCGCCACCACCTTGTCGTCGCCCTCGCCTTCGGCGAGCTCGATCATGGTGAGGTGGTCGTCGAGCTCGCGCTCGATGCGGCCGATCGAATTGAGCTGGTCGTCGAGCGCGTCGCGCTCGCGCATCAGCTTCTGCGCGCGCTGCGGGTCGTTCCAGAGCTCGGGATTCTCGGCTTCCTTGTTCAGCTCGGCGAGCCGTTGCTGCGCGACATCGACGTCAAAGATGCCTCCTCAGCAGTTCGACCGACTGCTTGATCTCTTCGACGAGCTTGTGGGTTTCGGCGCGCATGGCTTAAGTCCTTCGGCGCCCCATGTAGCGGCTCGCCTGCGCGCGCGCAACGGCAAGATTGCAACAGCGGTGCAAAATGTCGCGCGCGGGACAGGCGCGTCTTGCCCGCGCGCGCGGCGCGCCTATGATCGCCGGCAACAAGAACACGGACCGTGTATGACTTCGAGCTTGCTGCCGGTTGCGGGCGTTGCGGCGCTGATCGGCATTCTCTGCTGGGGGCCTGCGGCTGCGCAGACCGCCGCCCCCGAGACGGGCGACGCCACCGCCCAGCCCGCGGTCGCCACCATGCTGGAAGAGGTCGGCTTCTTCGGAACCTGGGCGGTACGCTGTGGCGAGCCGGCGAGCCCGCGCAACCCGGTGCGTACCGCCTATCTGTCGGCCGCCGGCGAGCCCGGCTTCAGCGAGAGCATCGGCGCCGACCTGCCGGAGAACATCTACCGCGTCGTGGCCGCAGCGCGCGATGGCGACAACCAGGTCGCGCTCGACGTCGAGCTGAACTACCAGACCAGGCAGCGCCTCACCATGGTGATCGACCGCGACCGCATCCGCACGCTGGCCAATGCCACGCCCGACGGCCGGATGCTGGTCAAGAACGGCGCCGTGGTCGCGACCGGCGGCAAGACGCCGTGGCTGAAGCGCTGCGAGAAGGCGCCTGCCGCAGGGGAGTGAGCGCGCGCTCGGAATCGAGCCCGCCAGCGCGAGTCCCTCAGAAGATCGCCCGCGCCTTCAGATAGAAGGCCCGGCCGGGCTGCGGCAGGCCCCAGGACAGCTCGTAGTTCTGGTCGAGCAGGTTCTTGACGCCGGCCGCCACCTCGAAGTTCTGCGACACCCGGTATTCGGCCTGCAAGTTCACGAGCGTATAGGCGCCGGTCTCGACATAGGGAAACGGCTGGACCGGTGTCGTCGTCTTGTCGCTCCAGCGGTTGCTCGCGATCTCCAGGCTCGGCGTGATGGTCAGCCGCTCCACCGGCCGCCAGGCGAGATAGAGGAACGCCTTGTGGGTCGGCACGCCGGTGGCCTGCAGCATCGGCTGCAGCGGGTCGGTGATGGTGCGGCGGATATAGGTATAGTTGCCGCCCGCTGTCAGCGTCGGCGACAGTGGCGTCTCGGCCGACGCCTCGAAGCCGTAGAAGCGCCCCTTGCCGACATTCTGGGTCTGCGTGGTGGTGTCGGGCAGCACCACGGTCTGGATCATGTCCGTGACATCGCTGTAGAACACCGCGGCGGAGAGCCGCGTATGGCCGGCCAGGATGTCCTTCCAGCCGAGCTCGTAATTGGTGGCGCGCTCCGGCCCGAGATTGGGATTGGGCGTCGCGGTGCCGAACCGGGTGCTGTAGAGCTCGAACAGCACCGGAAAGCGCGCGCGGTCCGAGACGCTGGCGTGCAGCCGGCCGCTGGCGCTGTAGCGCCAGATCGCGGCGGCCTGCCAGTTGAAGGCATCGGAGCCGCCCTTGGGATATTCGAACAGCCGCGCCGTGGTGCTGTTGTACTCCTCGGCCCTGGCGATCCAGTAGCGGTCATAGCTCACGCCGCCGACCAGATCGACATCGGGCGTCACATGGAAGGTGTCCTCGAGCGCGACCGACCATGTCGTCTGCTCCTGGTGCTGCCTCGGCTCGATGACATTGAATGCCGGATTGCCGTTGGTCGGCCGGTTGTGGTTCCACTCGACATGGCTGTCGTTGCGGTAGTGCAGCGCCGCCTTCAGCGTGTTGAGCGGAATGAGCCTGGTGCCGAGCTCGACGCTGCCGCCATAGGCGTTGTCGTCGTAATAGCTGTTGAAGCGGCCGTTGGCCGACTGCGTCGCGTAACGGATGTCGTCGTAGGCGGACAGCACGTTGTAGAACGTATTGTAGTAGAGCTTGCTCTTCACATAGGAGGCGTCGCCGAGCTGCGTGTGCGACAGGAGCGAGAGGTTCTGCACGTCCCAGTTCGGCCATCTCCAGAAGCTGTTCGGCGGCACCGGCGGATTGTTGTAGACGTTGAGCGGCGCGCCCTTGCGGCCGGACTGCTTGATGAAATTGATCGAATATTCGTCGGTGGCGTTCGGCGTCAGGCCGGCCTTGAGGTTGACGCGCCAGTCGCGGGTGTCCGACCCGTCGCGGCGGCCGCCGTCCTCCAGCGAGGTCGGCGTCGGGGTGTAGCGGTCCGACATCGTCCAGAAGTCGCGGTTGGAAAAGTTGCCGCTGCCCTGGATGTAGAACTTGTCCTGGCGCGTGCCGAGCATCGAGTAGCCGTTCCAGCCCTCGTAGCGGCCGTCGCGTCCGAACGAGCTGCCGGCCTGGAACTCGGCCTCGAACGGCTTCACCGGCTTGCGGGTGACGAGATTGATGGCGCCGCCCATGCCGCCGGGACCGTCGATCACCGAGGCATAGCCCTTCTGGATCTGGATCTCCGACAGGTCGGTCGTCAGGAAGCGGCCGAAGTCGAGCCGGTTGTCGGCCGGCAGATAGACGCGCACGCCGTCGATCGTCAGCGGCACCTGCCAGCGGCCGAAGCCGCGCACGAAGATGTCGCTCTCGTTGCGCCGCCCGTTGCTGTCGAGCACCGAATTGACGCCGGGCACCAGATTGACCGCCTGATCGAGCGTCGGCCTGTCGAAGGTCCAGGTCTCCTCGCGCGTCACCACCGCGCCGCCGACGCCGGGAGCGCCGCTGCTCTCGCCGCCGACCACCACGATCTCGCCGAGATTGTAGACCCCTTCGCGGCTCTGCGCGGCCGCTAGCGCAGTGCCGCCCAGCAGGATCGCTTGGGTCAGCGCTATATTCAGACGAACATATCGATTCACGTCATGCCCCCACGCCACGTTTAACATTTTCTTAGTCGTTATGTTTCTATGAATATAACGAAGGGCGGTTGTCAACGAAGGCCGGCCCGGCCGGCCAAGGCCTTGCGCAGCGATGAATGAGACCAATCGTCGCAGATCGGCACGGCCGACATAACGGCGCCCCCGGAGCGCCCGGCACAGCCGTCACGCCTTGCTCCGAACAAGCATCGCTTCGAACACGAGCAGCAACGCCGCAGCGGCCGCCCTGCCCGTCAGGCTCGGCTCAAAAGACTTGGCGCAAGAAGCGTGGCTTAAGAGAACTCGGCTTGGAGGCTCGGCTCAGTAAAGCCCGCCGGTGCCGGAGCGGATGGCGCGGTCGGCGTCGGGCGGGATATAGCCGCCGCGGCCATCGTTGCCGTCATAGGGATGGCCGTCGCCGTAGCCGACCACGGAATAATTGTCGGGCGGAGCGGTGCCAGGCTTGAACGCCTCGAGGATCGCCTTCTCGGTGCCCGGCCCGGCGCGCATGCCGGTCTTGGCGTCGACCCGGATCAGCTTGATGCCGGCGGGCACGCGGAACGGCATCGCCGGCTTCTCGGCGAGCGCGACCTTGAGGAAGTCCTTGACGATCGGCGCGGCGAGATGGCCGCCGGTCATGCCGCGGCCGAGATGGCGCGGCTTGTCGTAGCCCATATAGACGCCGACCACGATGTCCGGCGTATAGCCGATGAACCAGGCATCCTTCTCGTCGTTGGTGGTGCCGGTCTTGCCGGCGACCGGCTTGCCGACCTCGCGCAGGATCGTCGCGGTGCCGCGCTGCACGACGCCCTCCATCATCGAGGTCATCTGGTAGGCGGTCATCGGATCGAGCACCTGCTCGCGCCGGTCGATCAGCGTCGGCTCGTTCTGGTTCGCCCATTTGTTGGCGTCGCAGCCGCGGCATTCGCGCTCGTCGTGCTTGTAGACGGTGTGGCCGTAGCGGTCCTGGATGCGGTCGATCAGCGTCGGCTTCACCCGCCGGCCGCCATTGTCGAACATCGCGTAGGCGGTGACCATGCGCAGGAGCGTGGTCTCGCCGGCGCCGAGCGCGAACGACAGATAGGGCGGCAGGTCGTCATAGACACCGAACCGCTTGGCATATTCCGCGACCAGCGGCATGCCGATGTCCTGCGCCAGCCGCACCGTCATCACGTTGCGCGAACGCTCGATGCCGAAGCGCAGCGTCGAGGGCCCGTAGAACTTGCCCTCATAGTTCTGCGGCGCCCATACTCCCTGCCCGGCGCCCTGGTCGATCTCGAGCGGCGCGTCGAGCACCTGGGTCGAGGGCGTGTAGCCGTTGTCGAGCGCCGCGGCATAGACCAGCGGCTTGAACGAGGAGCCGGGCTGGCGCAGCGCCTGGGTGGCGCGGTTGAACTGGCTCTGATCGAACGAGAAGCCGCCGACCATGGCGAGCACGCGTCCGGTGGTGGGGTCCATCGCCACGATCGCGCCCGACACCTCCGGCACCTGGCGCAGCCGGAATGCGCCCTGCTGCTTCATCGGCTCGACATAGATCACGTCGCCCGGCTGCAGCACCTGCGTCACCTTGGTGATGGCGCGGCCGCGCTCGGGGCCTTCCTTCCATTTCGCCCATTTGACGCCGTCGAGCCCGATCAGGCCGATGTCGCGCGCCTTGCTCACCGCGCCGCCGGGCTCGCGCGCCGGTTGCAGGCCGACGCGCGCCGACTGCTCGCCGACCTCCAGCACCACCGCGAGCCGCCACGGCGCGACATCGGCGAGCGCGCGCACCTCGGCGAGCTTGACGCCCCAGTCGCCGCTGATGTCGATCTTGGCGACCGCGCCGCGATAGCCGTCCTTCTCGTCGAAGCTGACGAAGCCGTCGACCAGCACGCGGCGCGCCAGCGCCTGCAGCTTGGGATCGAGCGTGGTGCGCACCGACAGCCCGCCCTCGTAGAGCTTCTTCTCGCCGTAGCGCTCGAAGATCTCGCGCCGCACCTCCTCGGCGAAATATTCGGCGGCGAAGATATGCGCGCCGGTCGGCCGCACTGTGACATTGAGCGGCGTCTTCTTGGCGGCCTCGGCCTCGGCGGCGGTGATCTTGCCGTCCTCGCGCATGCGGTCGATCACGTAATTGCGCCGCTCGATCGCGCGCTCGCGGGCGCGGAACGGATGCAGCAGGCTCGGCGCCTTGGGCAGCGCGGCGAGATAGGCGGCTTCCGCGATCGTCAGTTCGTGCACCGACTTGTCGAAATACAACAGCGACGCCGCGGCGATGCCATAGGCGCTGAAGCCGAGATAGATCTCGTTGAGATAGAGCTCGAGGATCTTGTCCTTGCTGTAGGTGCGCTCGATCTTGAGCGCGAGCAGCGCCTCCTTGATCTTGCGCGTGAACGACACCTCGTTGGTCAGCAGGAAGTTCTTGGCGACCTGCTGGGTGATGGTGGAGGCGCCCTGCGGGCGGCGGCTCGAGCCGAGATTCTGCAGGTAGATCATGCCGGCGCGCATGATGCCGCCGAAATCGAGCCCGCCGTGCTCGTAGAAGTTCTTGTCCTCGGCCGAGACGAAGGCATTGATGACGAGCTTGGGCACCGCCTGGATCGGCAGATAGAGCCGCCGCTCGCGGGCATATTCGGCGAGCAGCGAGCCGTCCGCGGCATGCACGCGCGTCATCACCGGCGGCTCGTAATCCTGAAGCTGCGAATAGTCCGGCAGGTCCTTGGAGAAATGCCACAGCAGGCCGGCCGCCGCCGCGACGCCGACGACGAACAGGATCGTCCCGGCAGCGAACAGGAAGCCCAGAAAACGCAGGATCAGTTTCATCGAGAGCGGTCCAGCCGGCGGTCCGGCATCCTCGGGTGCAAAAATCGCAGGTTCTTCAACGAGTCGCTACCACGCTGCGGTGCCTTGCCGGGCCGATATGCCTGCCGTTTTATGTTGAAACTGAGGCCGATGCACCGCGTCCGCCTTCTCACTCGGCTCCGGCGGTCCTGGCTGCCCCCGCCGTCCCGGCAAGCCGGGTGGCGAAGAACGCATCGACCGCCTGCACGATGGAATCCGCCGTGCGCGCGCGCCACGCCTCCGACATCAGCTGCTTGAGGTCGTCCTTGGTCGAGACATAGCCGAGTTCCAGCAGCACTGAGGGCACGTCCGGCGCGCGCAGCACGCGGAACCCGGCCGATTTCAGCGGATGCTTGTGCATGCGCGCCACCCGCTTCATCTCGCCGACCAGGGTATGGGCGAACTTGGTCGAGAAGGTCTTGGTCTCGCGCTGGGCGAGGTCGATCAGAATATCGGCGACGTCGTTCGGCTCGGCAGCGAGATCGACGCCGGAGATCACGTCGGAGCGGTTCTCCGATTCGGCGAGGCGAGCCGCCTCGGCGTCCGAGGCGGTATCGGACACGGTATAGACGGTGGCGCCCTGCGCCTCGCCCTCGCCTTTCGGGATGGCATCGGCATGGATGGAAATGAACAGCGCCGCCTGGCGCTGGCGCGCGAACTTCACCCGCTCTCCGAGCGGCACGAAGGTGTCGTCGCTGCGGGTCATCGCCACGCGGTATTTGCCGCTCTTCTCCATGCGGTCGCGCAGCAGCAGCGCGAAATCGAGCACGATCGACTTCTCGATCACCGCCCCGGCCTTGGTGCCGGTGTCGATGCCGCCGTGGCCGGGATCGATCACGATCAGCGGCCGCGGATCGCCGGCGCTGAGCACCGTCGCCGGCACTGGCGGCGCGGCGCGGCGCGCCTCGATGCGCTGGCGGTTGGCGATCGACAGCTCGCGCATGAAGCTGTCGCGATCGATCGCGGCGAGGTCGAGCACCATGCGCGCCGGCTGGCCGTCGGCGGCGTCGAGCACGAAGGCCTTCTCGACCCGCACCGGCGCCTTGGTGTCGATGACGATGCGCGAGCCGCCCTGCATCACCAGGCCGTAGCGGAACGCCTTGATCAGGCCGCGGCCGGTCTCCCCGGCCTTGGCGGGCAGGCGGAACACGACCTGCGGCAGGTCGACGATGACGCGGTAGGGATTGGCGAGCGTGAACACCGACAGGTCGATCTTGTCGGACAGATCGAACACGATGCGGGTCTGCTTGTCGTCGCCGCCGAGCCGGACATCGCTCGCGGTCGGCACCTCCGCGGCCGCAGGGCTGCCCGCGCAGGCGCCGAACAGCGCCCCCGCCAGCACGATCATCGCCATGATTGCGCGGTGAGCCACGAATCCGCCCCCTCGGAGCGCCGTATTATCCCATTAGAGGCGCGGCTGGTTAACGGAACTTCACCGTCGCGGACTGTTCTGCCTGCCGGTGTTGCCGGGACGCTACGGTCGTCGGTTCCCTTGCCATTGCCGGACCATGGCCGTATGTAGGGGGTGCTGACGATGACCGATCCGGCTGGTTCCGTGTTCGGGCTTGCGGCTTTGTCCTGCGACCGCGCTCCCTCGACCGAGGCGGCGGGACCGCAGGGCGCCCGGCCGACGCCCCTGTAAAAGGCCCTCCGGATTTGCGCGTGGTGGAACGGCAAAAACGCCGGAACTTGCGCCAAGAATCGTGAGCGACAACCGCGGCCTCGCCGGACAGGCGCCGTGCCGCCGCGCCATAGGTCGCAGTTTCATGCTGCCAAGGATTTTGCCAGCACCCCTCTTTGCACAAGCCGACACCGCTTCCCCCCGCGCCGAGGCGCCGGGCCGGGGTCGCTTTGCGCCGACTTATGCGCGCTCCGCGCTTCCCCTCCACACCAATCGGGCCGCCCGCCTGCGCCGCGCCACTGCGCGCACCTGCCGGGCCGCCCCAGTGAGACATTCCGATGCCAAACAAGATGCTGGTCGATGCGACCCATCCGGAAGAAACCCGGGTCGTTGTCCTTCGTGGTAACCGCGTCGAGGAGTTCGACTACGAATCCGCCAACCGCAAGCAGCTCCGTGGCAATATCTATCTTGCCAAGGTGACGCGCGTTGAGCCGTCGCTGCAGGCGGCCTTCGTCGAATATGGCGGCAACCGCCACGGCTTTCTCGCCTTCTCCGAAATCCATCCCGACTACTATCAGATCCCGACCGCGGACCGGCAGGCGCTGCTCGAGGACGAGGCGCGCGCCCACCGCGACGAGGAGGACGAGCACGAGCGCCGCTCCAGCCGGCGTCGCGGCCGCCATCGCGACCGCGGCGCGCGACGGCGCCAGGACACGGTGCGCAGCGCGCCGGTGACCGGCGACGAGGCCGCCGCCGCGCCTGATCAAACCCAGCCGGCCGCGGCCCTCGACATCCCTTCGGCCGGAGACCTGCCGGGCGAAAGCTTCGCCACGGCCGAGAATCTTGCAGGCGCCGAGAATTTTGCCGCCGCCGCCTCGGGCGAAGCTCCGCAGGGCGGCCTCGAGGCGGCACCTGCCGTGCCGCAGTCGGCAGAATCCGACCTGCCGGCCGGCGACGCTGCCGCCGGTGAGGCGCCGGCACCCGCCGGCGCGGTCGAAGCCACGGCTGCGGAGCCCGAAACCTCCGATGACAGCGATCACACGCCTGTCCTGTCCGAAGAGTCGCATGCCGAGGACGACGCCAACGGCGACGACGAAGAGGACGAGGGTTCCGACGACAACGGCGAGGACGAGAACGGCGAGGACGACGCCGTCGAGGTGGTCGGCGGCGCCGATGCGCTCGAGGAAGCGGCACCGCCGCGGCCGCGCCATCGCCGCCAGTACAAGATCCAGGAGGTCATCAAGCGCCGGCAGGTGATGCTGGTGCAGGTGGTCAAGGAGGAGCGCGGCTCCAAGGGCGCGGCGCTCACCACCTATCTGTCGCTCGCCGGCCGCTATTCGGTGCTGATGCCGAACACCGCGCGCGGCGGCGGCATCAGCCGCAAGATCACCAGCGCCGAGGACCGGCGCCGCATGAAGGAGATGGTCGAAGAACTGCAGGTGCCTGAAGGCATGGGCATCATCCTGCGCACCGCCGGCCAGAACCGCACCAAGACCGAGATCAAGCGCGATTTCGAATATCTGCTGCGGGTGTGGGAGCAGGTCCGCGACCTGACACTGAAATCGACGGCGCCGACCCTGGTCTACGAGGAAGGCTCGCTGACCAAGCGCTCGATCCGCGACCTCTACAACAAGGACATCGACGAGATCATCGTCGCCGGCGAGCGCGGCTACCGCGACGCCAAAGAGTTCATGCGCATGCTGATGCCGAGCCATGCGAAGAACGTGAAGCTCTACCGCGACAGCCAGCCGATCTTCACCCGCTACGGCATCGAGAGCCAGCTCGACGCCATGTTCTCGCCGACCGTGCAGCTCAAATCCGGCGGCTACATCGTCATCAACCAGACCGAGGCGCTGGTCGCGATCGACGTGAACTCCGGCCGCGCCACCCGCGAGCACCACATCGAGGACACAGCCCTCAAGACCAATCTCGAGGCCGCCGACGAGGTGGCGCGTCAGCTGCGGCTGCGCGATCTCGCCGGGCTGATCGTGATCGACTTCATCGACATGGACGAGAGCCGCAACAACCGCCAGGTGGAGCGGCGGCTCAAGGAGGCGCTCAAGCACGACCGCGCCCGCATCCAGGTCGGCCGCATCTCGCATTTCGGCCTGATGGAGATGTCGCGCCAGCGCATCCGCACCTCGGTGCTGGAAAGCTCGACCGAGAAGTGCCCCTATTGCGGCGGCTCCGGCCATGTCAGGTCGGTGTCCTCCGTCACGCTGCAATTGCTGCGCGCGCTCGAGGAGCACCTGCTCAAAGGCGCGATGCACAACCTCGTGGTGCGCACCCGCACCGAGGTCGCGCTCTACATCCTCAACCACAAGCGCGCGCATCTGCGCGCGCTCGAGGAGCGGTTCGAGATTTCGATCGTCATCAATGCCGATCCGAACTTCTCCGGCCAGATGTCGTTCGAGATCATCCGCGGCGAGCAGGTGCATACGCTCGAAGCCGCCAAGGCGATCGCCGCGCGCAGCGCCGAGTCGCTGCCGCCGCTGACCGACGAGGACGACGCCCTGATCGATGCCGAATATGCCGAGGCGGAAGCCGAGGCGATGGCGCGCGAGCACGGCGAGGCGGCGGAAGACGGTCATGCGGCCGAGGCTGCCGGCGTCGACGGCGAGGATGCCGAAGCCGGCGAGGCGCAGGAAGGCGGCCGGCGCCGCCGGCGACGGCGTGGACGCCGCGGCCGCGATCGCGCCGGCGACGATATCGCCGCCGCGCCGCCGGACGAGATCGCGGACGAGGCCGCGAGCGAGGACGAGTTCTCCGAAGCCGCGGCCGACGGTCTTTCCGCCGAAGCATCCGACGCGGCCAATGCCGAGCATCAGAATGGCGACCGCGAAGGCGCGCCGCGCCGCCGCCGTCGCGGACGCCGCGGCGGCCGCCGCAACCGCGAGCGGCGCGAGGGTCGTCCCGAACTGCACGAGGACGCCGCCGCGATCGAGATGGTGGAGCAGAGCGCAGCCATGACGCCGCAGGAGCCGGATTTCTTCTCGGCCGCGCCGCCCCCGCCCGCTCCGGCTGCTGAAGCGCCGGTCGAGCCTGCCGCCGACAGGACGCCGGCGGAGCCGTCGTTCACCGCCGAGCCCGTTCTGCCGCCGCCGTCGCCGCCCTCCCCGGCGCCGCGCCGGCGCTCGACCGTGCGCGAACCCGCGCCCGGTCTTGCCGCAGCACCACCGCCGCCGGCACCGGCCCCGGCTCCCGCACCGATGCCGCAGCCCGCCCCGGACACATCGGCTGCTCCGCCGGAGCCGGCGGCAAGCAGCGACCAGGCGCCGGCCCAACCCAAGCGCGGCTGGTGGGGCCGCCGGCTGCTCGGCAACTGACGCCGGCCCGTTGATGCGGTCCGCGGCGGCGCCTTCAGGTCGCCGCGCCGCGATCCGTCGCTGCGAAGGAGCAAAGCCCGATGAAATCCGCGTGGGTCGACCGCGAGGCCAAGGACACGATCGACCGCTACGTCAAGGCCGGCGTCAATCCCGATCTCGCGGCGCGCGTCTACACCACGCGGCTGCTGGGTCGCGATCCGCGGCTCGTGCTGCACGGCGGCGGCAACACCTCGGTCAAGACGCGGATGAAGGACCTGCTCGGCGAGGACACCGAGGTGCTCTGCGTCAAGGGCTCGGGCTGGGACATGGCCACGATCGAGCCGGCCGGCCTCCCCGCGGTGCGGCTGCCGGCGCTGCTGCGGCTGCGCGCCCGCGACGCGCTCTCCGACGAGGACATGGTGCGCGTGCAGCGCGCCAATCTCCTCGACCCGATGGCGCCGAACCCCTCGGTCGAGACGCTGCTGCACGCTTTCGTGCCGCACCGTTTCGTCGATCACACCCACGCCACCGCGGTGCTGAGCCTGATCGACCAGCCCGACGGCGAGGCGCTGGCGCGCGAGGTCTATGGCAACCGCATGGGCGTCGTGCCCTACATCATGCCGGGCTTCGCGCTCGCCAAGAAGGCTGCCGAGGTGTTCGAGACCAACCCGGAATACGAGGGGCTGATCCTGGCCAAGCACGGCCTCTTCACCTTCGGCGCCGACGCCCGCGAAGCCTACGAGAAGATGATCGAGATGGTGACGCTCGCCGAGGAGCGCCTGCAGCAGCGGCGCAAGGCGGTGTTCGTCAGCGTGCAGCTGCCGCAGCAGATCGCGCCGCGCACCGCGGTGGCGCCGATCCTGCGCGGCGCGGTCGCGCTCCCGGACGAGCGCGCGGAAGGCGCGTGGCGGCGTTTGGTCCTCGACTTCCGCAGCAACGACGCCATCCTCAATTTCGTCAACGGCGCCGAGGTCGGCCGCTACAGCCAGGCCGGCGTCATCACGCCCGACCACACCATCCGCACCAAGGACTGGCCAATGCTGGTCGCGGCGCCGCAGGACGGCCGGCTCGACGACTTCCGCGCCGCGGCACATCAGGCCGCGCAGGCCTTCGTCGCGAAGTACAGCGATTATTTCGCGCGCCACAATGCGCGCTTCAACGGCACGAAGAAGATGCTCGATCCCGCGCCGCGCGTGATCCTCGTCCCCGGCCTCGGTCTCTACGGCCTCGGCCGCAGCAAGAGGGACGCGCGGATCGCCGCCGACCTCGCCGAGGCCGCGGTCGAAGGCATCACCGACGCCGAGGCGATCGGACGGTTCGAATCCATCTCCGAAGCCGACATGTTCGACTGCGAATACTGGTCGCTGGAACAGGCCAAGCTCGGCGCGGCGAAGGAATTGCCGCTCGCCGGCCAGGTCGCGGTGGTCACCGGCGCGGCCGGCGCGATCGGCTTTGCCACGGCCAAGGCGTTCGCCGCGGCCGGCGCCGAGGTCGCGCTGCTCGACCTCGACGAGAAGGCGGCGCGCGACCGGGCCAAGGCGATCGGCGGCGCCGCGCTCGCGGTGAGGTGCGACGTCACCCGGCCGGACTCGGTGCAGAAGGCGTTCGACGCCGTGGTCAACGCGTTCGGCGGCGTCGACATCGCGGTGTCGAATGCCGGCGCGGCGTGGCAGGGCCGCATCGGCGAGGTCGACGAGGCGACGCTGCGCAAGAGCTTCGAGCTGAATTTCTACGGCCACCAGCGCGTGGCGCAGGCGGCGGTGAGGATCATGCTGGCGCAAGGCACCGGCGGCTGCCTCCTGTTCAACGTGTCGAAGCAGGCGGTCAATCCGGGGCCGAATTTCGGCCCCTACGGCCTGCCCAAGGCGGCGACGCTGTTCCTGGTGCGGCAATACGCGCTCGACTACGGCGCCGACGGCATCCGCGCCAATGCGGTCAATGCCGACCGCATCCGCTCCGGCCTGCTCACCGACGATTTCATCGCGGCGCGCGCCAAGGCGCGCGGCGTCAGCGAGAAGGATTACATGAGCGGCAACCTGCTCGGCCGCGAGGTCACCGCCGACGACGTGGCGCAGGCGTTCCTGGCGCAGGCGCTGGCGCTCAAGACCACGGCCGACGTCACCACCGTGGACGGAGGCAACATCGCGGCGGCGCTGCGCTGAGCGGCATAGCCCGGATTTGAGAGCCGCGCCTCACCGGGCGGGCCCGTCCTGCGGGCAGCGGATGATGACCGCGGTGCCGCAGCCGTTGCGGCCGCAGCCGAATGCGATCGAGCCGCCGAGCTGCTTCACCAGCGCGTGGATGATGCGCATGCCGAGCCCCCTGGAGGCGGCCGGATCGGCGCCGGGCGGCAGGCCGCAGCCCTCGTCCTCGATCACCAGGCAGTGCTCGCCGCCGGCGGCGCGGAAGCCGACCACGATGCGGCCGGACGCGCCCGCGGGATAGGCGTGCTTCACCGCATTGGTGACGACCTCGTTGAGGATCAGGCCGAGCACGGTGGCGCGCTGCGTCGGCATGTCCACGGCATCGGCCTCGATCGCGATCTCGTGGCGCTGCTCCTGCGCCGACACCGAGCGGTGGATGTCGGCGCACAGTTCGTCGAGATAGCGCTTGAAATCCACGACGCTGACGCGGTCGGCCTGATAGAGCCGGCGATGGATCTGCGCCACCGCGCTGATCCGCCCTGCGGCGGCATCGAGATGGCGGCGCAGCGCGTCGTCGGCGCCGCGCGCCTGCAGCACCAGGAGATTGGAGACCACCTGCAGGCTGTTGCTGACGCGGTGGTTGATCTCCTTGATCAGATCCTCCTTCTGCGCCAGCGACTCGCGCGCGGCGCGGCGCAGCTCGATCTGGTCGATCAGCAGGCAGGCAAGCTCGTGCAGGATGTCGAGTTGCGGCAGCCGCGGCCGCCGCGGCCTGGTATCGAACACGCACAGCACGCCGATCCGCGCGCCGTCGCGCAGCACCAGCGGCATGCCGGCATAGAACCGCACCCAGGGCGGCCCGCTGACGATCGGATGGCGCTGCGCCGCGGCGTTGCGGCGGATGTCGCACAGCACGCGCGCGCCCTCGTGCAGGAAGGCGTCGCACAGCGCCGGCTCGCGCGCGATCTCCGACAGATCGATGCCGTGGCGCGCCATGAACCGCACCCGCTCGCTGTCCGGCACGCTGACGACCGCCATCGGCGCGCTGAACAGCCGCGCCGCCAGTGCCGTCACATGGGAGATGCTGTCGTCCGCCAGCAGGCCGAGCAGATCGTCGGCGCGCGCGGGAGCGCTAGGTGCTGCGCCGCATGGGCCGGACGTGGCCGGCGCGGGCCGGATCGCGTCGAGGCCGTTCCTGTCGCTGATGCCCATGTCATCTCACAATCTTCGCGCAGAGGTTGTCTCATCGTCGAAGTACACGATTTGATTGAACCAACCAAAAGGCTTTGCGGATTAATGTTACCCGCCGTCACGCGCCGGACATCGTCTCGCGCGGCAGCCTGAACCACACCCACGCCGCCACCGCATCGATCAGCAGCAGCGGCACCGCCAGCGCCCACAGCCCGGCAAGATGGTAGGCGAGCGCGCCGATCAGCGTGCCCGCCAGGAAGCCGCCGACCACGGACAGCGAATTGGCGAGCCTCGCCGCGGCCGCGCCCAGCGCCGCACGCCCCTCGCCTCGCCGCGATGCCAGCGCGAGCGCCACATGGGTCAGGTCGATCGCGACCAGCGTGGTATTGGTGGTCATCACATTGGTGGAGCCGTAGCCCGGCATCAGCAGGCGCACCGATGCGCTTTGCAGGCCCATGGCGAACAGGCCGCAGAGCGCGGCGACGGCCACCCCGGGCGCATCCGGATCGCCCGCCGCGAAGCCGCTGGCGCCGGCGGCAAACAGCGCCAGCAGCAGGATCTCTTCGAGCGCCAGCGTCCGCAGCAGCGCGGCGCGCCGGCTGCTGCGCGATGCCTCCACGATCAGCGTCGCGACCACGCCACCGATCAGGAACGCGGGAATCGCCAGCACCTTGACGAGAAAGCCGGGCTCCGGACGCAGCCAGTGCGCGCCGATGATGACGAAGCTGCCGGTCGCCTGCGCGACATAGAGCCCGAACAAGGCGAGGAAGATGACGGCATCGACGAAACCGGCGATGACGCTCAATCCGAACGGAATGTATCGGGGAAACTCGTTTGCCGGTGCGCGCATGCCGGCACTATAACGCGATAACGCGGAGCCGGCGCCGCCGGCGTCAAGCCCGCTTCAGCCAGCCGCCGATCCGCGCCACCGCTTCGTGCATGTCCGCCGCCGCGCCGGCATAGCACAAGCGGATGAAATGGCGGCCGTCGCGCGGATCGAAATCGACGCCGGGCGTCACCGCGACATGCGCCTCCTGCAACAGCCGCGCGGCGAAGTCGCCGCTGTCGTCGGAATACCGGGAGATGTCGGCGTAGAGATAGAACGCGCCGTCGGCCGGCAGGAAGCTGTCGAGGCCGGCCTGCGGCAGCCCCTGCGTCAGGATGCGGCGGTTCTCCTCGTAGCCGCGCTTGACCGTCTCCATCTCCGCGCAGCCGTCGAACGCCGCCTCGGCCGCGATCTGCGACAGCGCCGGCACCGAGATCGCGAGGTTCTGCTGCAGCCGCTCGACCGGCCGCACCAGCGGTTCGGGCAGTACCATCCAGCCGATGCGCCAGCCGGTCATGCAGAAGTATTTCGAGAACGAGTTGATCACCACGACCTCGTCGGACAGCGCCGCCGCGGTCTGCGCCGCGAACGCATAATCGAGGCCGTGATAGATCTCGTCGGAGATCACGCGGATGCCTGCGGCCTGCGCGGTCGCGATCAGGCGCGCAAGCGCCGCCTCCTCCATCATGGTGCCGGTCGGATTGGCGGGGCTCGCGACCAGGAGTCCGTGCAGCGGCTTCTCGCGATGCGCGGCGAGCAGCGCCTCGCCGGTCATTGCCCAGCGCGTCCGCGCCGAAGTCTCGATCAGCACCGGCTCACAGCCGAGCGCGGTCAGGATGTGGCGGTACGGCGGATAGCCGGGATTGGCGATGGCGACGCGCGCGCCGGGCTCGAACAGCGCGAGGAAGGCGAGGATGAAGCCGCCCGACGAGCCGGTGGTCACGGCAATGCGCGCCGGATCGAGCGCGAGGCCGTGGCGCTCGGCATAGTGCCGCGCGATCCGCGCGCGCAGCGACGGCATCCCGAGCGCTTCCGTATAGGCGACCGGGCCGTCGAGCGCGGCGCGCGCCGCCGCGATCGCGGTGCGCGGCGCGGGCGCCGCCGGCTGGCCGACCTCCATGTGAATGACGTGGCCGCCGGCCGCCTCGATGCGCGCCGCCGCCGCCATCACGTCCATCACCATGAACGGCGGCACCTCGCTGCGGCGCGAGGGCGCGAGCAGCCGTCGCGCGTTGTCAAGCATCGCCGCCCCCGCCCCCGTGCTGCCGCATTCTGCGGGCTTGTGTTGGCGTCGATATCTCACAAGAACACGTGATTTGCCACGCGTTGACCGCTGCGGATCGCGTCTCTAGCTTGCGCGGAAAATCGATCGCCGATGCCATCGCCGCCATCCATGCCGCTTCGTCCGTCCGCTCTGCTGCCCGATCCGCGACGCCCTGTCAAAGCCGCGCGCGGCGCGCTCGCCGTGCTGACCGCAGTCGCGGTCGCCGCCTCCGGCACGCCCGCCAAGGCGCAGGGCTCCATCCCGACCATCCGTGACGCCGAGACCGAGCAGCTGTTGCGCGACTACACCCAGCCGGTGCTGCGCGCCGCCGGGCTTGCCCAGCAGAACATCCGCGTCGCCATCATCAACGACCGCAACTTCAACGCCTTCGTGATGGACGGCCGCCGCATCTTCGTGAACGCCGGCACCATCATGGAATCCAACACGCCGAACGAGGTGATCGGCGTGCTCGCGCACGAGACCGGCCACATCGCCGGCGGCCATCTGTCGCGGCTGCGCGAGCAGCTCGCCTCGGCGCAGACCGCCTCGATCATCGCCATGCTGCTCGGGCTCGGCGCCGTGGTCGCCGGCGCGCGCGCCGGCAGCGGCGCCAGCAATGCCGGCGTCGCCGCGATCCTCGCGCCGCAGGAGGCGATCCGCCGCTCGCTGTTGTCCTATCAGCGCAACCAGGAAGAGCAGGCCGACCGCGCCGCGGTGCGCTTCCTCACCGCGACGGGGCAATCGACCAAGGGCCTCTATGACTCTTTCAAGCGGCTGAGCGATCAGACGCTCTATGCCGCGCGCTTCGCCGACCCGTACCAGCAGTCGCATCCGATGCCGGCCGAGCGCGTCGCCGCGCTCGAGGTCGTTGCCAAGCAGAGCCCGACCTGGAACAAGAAGGATCCGCCGGAGCTGCAGCTGCGCCACGACCTGGTGCGCGCCAAGCTCTACGGCTTCATCGACCGCGGCGAATCCGTCGGCCGGCGCTATCCGCTGAGCGACACCAGCCTGCCGGCGCGCTATGCCCGCGCCATCGCCACCTATCGCCACGGCGACCTGCGCACCGCGGTGGCGCAGATCGACAGCCTGATCCAGGCGATGCCGAACAACCCGTATTTCCACGAGCTGAAGGGCCAGGCGCTGCTCGAAGGCGGCCGTCCGCGCGAGGCCATCGCGCCGCTGCGCCGCGCGGTGCAGCTCGCGCCGACGCCGGCGCTGATCCAGATCATGCTGGCGCAGGCGCTGATCGCGGCCGGCGACAAGGCCTATGCCGACGAGGCGGCGGCGCTGCTGCGCATTGCGCTGAGCCGCGAGCCGGAAGTGCCGGAAGCCTATGCCCAGCTCGCCATGGCCTATGGCCGCAAGGGCGACCTGGCGCAGGCCGATCTCGCCTCGGCGCAGGCCGCGTTCTATCGCGGCGATCTGCGCACCGCGCGCCAGCTCGCCAGCCGCGCCAAGACCCGCCTTCCGGTCGGCTCGCCCGCCTGGGTCAAGGCCGACGATCTCGCCAACGTCAAATCCATGCCGGGCGAGAAATCCAACTGACGCCAACGAGGACCAATCCCATGCCGACACGCTTTCGCCTCTTCGCCGCTGCCGCGATGGTCCTGTTTGCGCTGGCGCCCGCCGCGGCGCCGGCGCAGGATTTCTCGCCGGCGCAGCGCAGCCAGATCGAAAGCGTGATCCGCGACTATCTGCTCAAGAATCCCGAGCTGTTGCAGGAGGTGATGGGGGAGCTGGAGAAGAAGCAGGCCGCCGCCGAGGTCGCCAAGCACAAGGCCGCGATCGCGCAGCACGCCGACATCCTGTTCAGCTCGCCGCGCCAGGTGACGATCGGCAATCCGCAGGGCGACGTCACCTTCGTCGAGTTCTTCGATTACAACTGCGGCTACTGCAAGCGCGCCATGGCCGACATGCTGGAGCTGATGAAGGACCCCAAGCTCAAGGTCGTGCTCAAGGAATTCCCGGTGCTCGGACCGGGCTCGGTGGAGGCGGCGCAGGTCGCGGTCGCGGTGCGCATGCAGGACAAGAGCGGAAAGAAATATCTCGACTTCCACCAGAGGCTGCTCGGCAGCCGCGGCCAGGCCGACAAGGCGCGCGCGCTTGCCGCCGCCAAGGAGGCCGGGCTCGACATGGCGCGGCTGGAGAAGGACATGGTCAGCGCCGAGGTGCAGACGTCGCTGCAGGAAAGCTTCAAGCTCGCCGAATCGCTCGGCCTCAACGGCACCCCGAGCTACGTGATCGGCAACGAGGTGGTGGTCGGCGCGGTCGGGCTCGCCGCGCTGCGCGAGAAGGTCAACACCGCGCGCTGCGGCAAGGCGGTGTGCTAGCGCGATTCCGAAAGGCGTGACGCGGCTTTCGGACAGCAGGCCCCGGCCTTGATTCGCGGGATCGGTTTCCAACGAAAAGCCGAGGACGCGCCGCGCCGGGCAAATTCATTGCAGGAACCGCGAGCGCAGGATAGCGTTTCCCTGCGCCATGTATTCGCTCGGAATCGAGGAAGAATATTTCGTATTTGACGCGCGCTCGCGGCGCGCGATCACGCGCGCCGACAAGCCGTTCCTCGCCGCCGTGAAGAAACGGCTCGGCGACCGCGTCATGACCGAGATGCTGCAATCCCAGGTCGAGGTCGTCACCCCGGTCTGCGACAATTTCGACGAAGCCCGCACCATCCTCGTCTCCTACCGCGAGGCGCTGGCCGAGGAGGCGGCACGGCGCAAGCTCGGCATCGCGGCGATGGGCACCTTTCCGCTCGCGGCCTGGCCGGAGCAGACGGTGACGCCGCGCGACCGCTACCGCGGCATCGTCCACGACCTCGGCATCATCGGGCTGCGCAACATGCTGTGCGGGCTGCACGTCCATGTCGGCCTGCCCGATCCCAAGGTGCGGGTCGACCTGATGAAGCGGATCATGCCCTATCTGCCGCTGCTGCTCGCGCTCTCGACGTCCTCGCCGTTCTGGCAGATGCATGCGAGCGGACTGCACGGCTACCGGCTCGCCGCCTATGACGAGCTGCCGCGCACCGGCCTGCCCGAGCTGTTCCACGAGCAGGCCGACTATGACGAGTTCATCGCGGCGCTGACGCGCTCCGGCATCATCCCGGATGCGAGCTATGTGTGGTGGGCGATCCGGCCCTCGACGCGCTATCCGACATTGGAGCTGCGGATCGCGGATTCCTGCACGCGGCTCGACGACGCGCTGGCGATCGCCGCGCTGTTCCGCTGCCTGGTGCGCGCGCTCGACAACGACCGCGCGCTCAATTCCGGCTTCGACCGCGTCGGCCGCGCCATCACCGTCGAGAACAAGTGGCACGCGCAGCGTTACGGCGTCCATGCGGTGTTCGTCGATCCGTTCCGCCGCTCCCCGGTGTCCGCGCAGGAATGGCTCGACGAACTGCTCGACTTCATCGACGAGGATGTCGCCGCGCTCGGCTGCCAGCGCGAGATCGCCCGCGCCTCGGCCATCGTCAAGAACGGCTCGAGCGCCGACGAGCAGATCCGCATCTACCAGGCTGCCCGCGCCGCCGGCCGCCAGCGCCTGACCGCGCTCAAGGAGGTGGTCGACTGGGTCGCCGCCGAGACCATCGCCTGTGCCAAAACGGGCCGCGTGGCGGCGTGAGCGTTGCGGGCTTCCCCTCGACCGGGAACACCTATAATGAACAGCGGCGCGGAATGACCGCAGACGGAAAGCTCTGCAGCCCCTAAGGCCATGGCGAAGACCCTCTACGTCATCAACGGCCCGAACCTGAACCTGCTCGGCACCCGCGAGCCGGACAAGTACGGCCGCGCCACGCTGGCCGACGTGGAGGCGGCCTGCCGCGCCGCGGCCGCCCGCTTCGGGCTCGACATCGTGTTCCGGCAGTCCAATCTCGAAGGCGAGATCGTCGACTGGATCCAGGAGGCCAAGGCACGCGGCGCCGCCGGCATCGCGATCAATGCCGCCGGCTACACCACGACTTCGGTGGCGATCCTCGACGCCCTGATCGCGGCACGGCTGCCGACCGCGGAGGTCCACATCACCAATATCCACGCGCGAGAGGAGTTCCGGCAAAACTCGCTGGTGTCGCGCGCCGCCACCGGCGTGATCTGCGGCTTCGGCCTCGACAGCTATACGCTGGCGATCGCGGCGCTCGCCCGCCTCGCCGGCGCGCGCGAGCGGCCGCAGCCACCGCCGCGCCCCCCGGCACGGCGCAAGCCGACGCCGAAACGCAAACGCTAGCGGCGACGCCGCACCGATCGATCCACCGCAGCAGCGACAGCAAGAGATCAACGAGATGGCCAAGGCCAAAGCCACGTCGAAGACAACCTCGAACAAGACCACCGCGTCGGGACCGCGCGCCGGCAAGGCCGGCACCGGCGGCGTCGACCGCGCGCTGATCCTCGAACTGGCGCAGCTGCTCGACGAGACCGGCCTCACCGAGATCGAGATCGACGGCAGCCGCGTGCGCGTCGCGCGCACCGCAACAGTTGCGGCCGCAGCGCCGGTGCCGGCCGCGGCTCCGGCGCGGCCGTCGGCGCCGCAGCCGGTGGCCGAATCGATCCCGGCCCCGATCGACCACACCAAGCATCCCGGCGTCGTCACCTCGCCGATGGTCGGCACCGCTTACGTCGCGCCCGAGCCGGGCGCCAAGCCGTTCGTCGAGGTCGGCACCGCGGTCAAGACCGGGCAGACCCTGCTCATCATCGAGGCGATGAAGACCATGAACCAGATCCCGGCGCCGCGGGACGGCACGGTAACGCGGATCCTGTTCGAGGACGGCCAGCCGGTCGAGTTCGGCGAAGCATTGATGATCATCGAGTAGCGGGCGCAGGCGGCAGGCCATGTTCGACAAGATCCTGATCGCCAACCGCGGCGAGATCGCCATGCGGGTGATCCGCGCCTGCAAGGAGCTCGGCATCCAGACCGTCGCGGTGCATTCCACCGCCGACGCCGAGGCCATGCATGTGCGCTTCGCCGACGAGAGCGTGTGCATCGGCCCGCCGGCGGCCAAGGACAGCTATCTCAACATTCCCGCGGTGCTCGCGGCCTGCGAGATCACCGGCGCCGATGCGGTGCATCCCGGCTACGGCTTCCTGTCGGAGAATGCGCGCTTCGCGGAGATCCTTGCCGACCACAACATCACCTTCATCGGCCCCAAGGCCGAGCATGTCCGCATCATGGGCGACAAGATCGAGGCCAAGCGCACCGCGCGGCGGCTCGGCATCCCGGTGGTGCCGGGATCGGAAGGCGGCGTCGGCTCCGATGCGCAAGCCATGGCGGTGGCGCAGGAGATCGGCTTCCCGGTTCTGGTGAAGGCCACGGCCGGCGGCGGCGGCCGCGGCATGAAGGTCGCGCGCACTGCTCAGGAGCTGCCGGTTGCGCTCGCCACCGCCCGCGCCGAGGCCAAGGCCGCATTCGGCAACGACGCGGTCTATCTCGAGAAATATCTGGAGAAGCCGCGCCATATCGAAATCCAGGTGCTCGGCGACGGCCGCGGCAACGCCATCCATCTCGGCGAGCGCGACTGCTCGCTGCAGCGCCGCCACCAGAAGGTCTGGGAGGAAGCCCCCTCGCCGGTGCTCAGCCGCGACGAGCGCGGCCGGATCGGCGAGATCGTCGCCAAGGCGATGCGCGAGCTCAACTATCTCGGCGTCGGCACCGTCGAGTTCCTGTACGAGAACGGCGAGTTCTATTTCATCGAGATGAACACCCGCATCCAGGTCGAGCATCCGGTGACCGAGGCGATCACCGGCATCGACCTGATCTTCGAGCAGATCCGCGTCGCAGCCGGCGCGTCGCTGTCGCTGACGCAGAGCGACGTGCAGTTCCACGGCCACGCCGTGGAATGCCGCATCAATGCCGAGAACCCGGTGTCGTTTCGGCCGTCGCCCGGCAAGATTCTCTATTATCATCCGCCGGGCGGGCTCGGCGTGCGCGTCGATTCCGCGGTCTATCAGGGCTATGCGATCCCGCCCTATTACGATTCACTCGCCGCCAAGCTGATCGTGCACGGCAAGACCCGCACCGAATGCCTGATGCGGCTCAAGCGCGCGCTCGACGAGCTGGTGATCGACGGCATCGAGACCACCGCGGCGCTGCATCGCGCGCTGGTGCGCGAGAGCGACGTCATCGACGGCGACTACCACATCCACTGGCTGGAGCAGTTCCTCGCCCGCGGCGGCGCGTCGGAAGAATAGGCCGGCGGGCGCATGGCGAGCGCCCGCCGCGCCTTCCTATTGCGCGGTGGCCGGGTGCTGCAGCGGCACCGCGGCAGTGACGTCGATCTCGACCAGCATTCCCGGAAACGCAAGCTGCGTCACCGTGAGGAAGGTATGCGCCGGCAGCGGCAGGCCGGCATAGGCTTCCCGCCGGCACTTGCTGACCTCCTCGAAGAAGCGGATGTCGGTGACATAGGTGACCTGCTTGACGACGTCGGCAAGCGAGGCGCCGTGCAACGCCAGCACTTTCCGGAGCTTGTCATAGGCCATGCGCGCCTGCGCCCTGACATCGCCGGGAAACCGGGTCTCGCCGCTCACCTCGTCCTCGGCGCCGATGCCGGCGAGAAAGATCAGCCGGCCCGGCCCGGTGACGGTCACCACCTCGGAGAACCGTCCCTTGGTCCATTCGCTGTGGTGATAGTGCTTCTTCTCGAACGTATCGGCCATGATCTGTCCTGCCCGTGCGTTGACGCCGCTCAATCGAGCTTGAACGATTTGGCGCGCGCCGAGATCGCCGCGGCGTCGAAGCTGTTGATCTTGTCGATCAGGTCGTTGGTGTAATACTCCGCCGGATCGAGCTTCTTCTCGAGCTGGCCGGTCGCCACCATGTAGTCCTGCACCGCGGCGACCTCCGACAGCGGCACGTCGCCGTAGCGGCCGGTGCCGAGCGCATCCTTGCTGTAGTGGCGGCTGCGCACGCTGAGGATCTCCGCCTCCTCCTTCACGGTCTTGTCGGTGACGCCCTCGCGCGGCGCCGATTGCGGATAGACCTTCCAATGGATGCGCACCGCCGCCTCCGGATTGGCGGCGGAGAACACCTGCGCCTTGGCGATGCCGCGCGCGATGCCGATCAGGATCTGCTCCTTCGCCTTGATGTCGGGGTCGCGCACCACCAGGTTGCTGGCGAACAGGCTTTTCGCGCGCGGATCGGTGATCGCCGGCTGCAGCTTGAGGCCGCTCAGCGCCATCCGCGCATACATCTCGTCCCACAGCGCGAAGGCCTGCACCTGGCCGCCCTGCAGCGCCGCCGCGGCGCGGCCGCCGACGCCGACCTCGGCCAGCGTCACGTCCTTGCCGACCTCGAGCCCGACCGAGCCGAGCAGCCCCTTGGCGTAGGACGCGCCGCCGCTCGCGAAGCTCGACACGCCGACGACCTTGCCTTTGAGGTCTTCGAGCTTCTTGGCGTCGCCCGCGGCGGGCAGCGCGATGCCGAAAATGTCGCCGCGCAGCGAGGTGTAATAGGAGGTGATCTTGGCGCCCTTCTGCCGCGCCGACATCGCCGCATGGGCATTGCCGACGCCGATATCGGCCTGGCCCGAGATCACGAGCTGCATCGCCGCCGAGGAGCCTGGCGTGGTGTTGACCTCGACGTCGAGGCCCTCCTCCTTCCAGAACCCGAGATAAGCCGGCAGCGAGCTTTCATTGGCGAAGCTTGCGGTGAGCTGCGGGATGGCATGCACCACCGTCACTTTCTTCAGGCTTTGTGCCGATGCTGCTGCCGGCAGACCTGCAACCAGAGCCATGACCGCTCCGGCGAGAACAAGGCTCGCGCGCATGGTCGTCATCCTCCCCTTGAGGGCCGGCTATGGCGGGTTCCTTCCGATCGGCAGGACGGCATGGGCCCGTGCATGCAGCCCGCCTGTCGCTCGACGAAAGAACTTTAATGTTAAGTATCTTCATGTCAATATGACCGTAATACCGACCGGAGACATCATGGCCGCCAGCGCAACCGCCGTCATCGAATGCCGCCAGCTCGGAAAGTCCTATGAGACATTGGACGGCGATCCTGTCACCGCGCTCGAAGACATCGACCTGTCGATTTCGGAAGGCGAGTTCGTCTGCGTCGTGGGACCGAGCGGCTGCGGCAAAAGCACGCTCTTGAAGATCTTTGCGGGACTGCTGCCCTACACCTCGGGCTCCGCGCTGCTGCTCGGCCAGCCGATCACCGGTGCGCGGCGCGACATCGGCGTGGTCTTTCAAAGCGCGGTGCTGCTGCAATGGCGCAACGTGCTCAACAACGTGCTGCTGCCTGCCGACGCGCAGGGCCTGCGCCGCGATGCCTATCGCGGCCGCGCCCGCGAGCTGCTCACCATGGTCGGGCTCGCCGGCTTCGAGAACAAATATCCGTTCGAGCTGTCGGGCGGCATGCAGCAGCGCGTCGCGATCACCCGCGCGCTGGTCCACGATCCGGCGCTGCTGCTCATGGACGAGCCGTTCGGCGCGCTCGACGCGATGACGCGCGAGCAGATGAATCTCGACCTGCAGCGCATCTGGATGCAGAGCGGCAAGACCGTGTTCCTCATCACCCACAGCATTCCCGAGGCGGTATTCCTCGGCGACCGCGTCGCGGTGATGACGGCGCGGCCCGGCCGCATCGCCGGCGTGCTGACGGTGCCGTTCGCGCGGCCGCGCTCGCTCGACGTGATGGCGACGCCGGAGTTCGGCCGCATCGTCACCGAGATCCGCAAGATGCTCAACGTCGAACAGGGGATCGACTGAGCGCGGCCCGTTCCCGCTCGTCGCGACAGCAAGGTGAGGCCATGACCGACACCGTTCCGGCAACCGTCCCGTCCGCCGTCAAGCCGCGCCCGGCGCGCAAGCGGAGGGTGCGGCGCGACCGCCGCATGCAGATGATCCTGGTGCCGCTGGTCTTCGTCCTCGCGGTCGGCGGCTGGGAGGCCGCGGTGCGCGGCCTCGGCGTCAGCGCCTTCGTGCTGCCCGCGCCTTCCGACATCGTCGCGGCGCTGCGGCAGGGCTTCGCCACCGGCATCCTGTGGGAGGCGCTGAAGGTGACGATGCTGGAGATCGTGCTCGGCTTCATCCTCGCCGCCGCGAGCGCGCTCACGCTCGGCACGCTGATCAGCCAGGTCCGTATCCTGGAGATCACCATCTATCCCTATATCGTCGCGCTGCAGACCGTGCCGAAGATCGCGATCGCGCCGCTGATCGTCGCCTGGGTCGGATTCGGCATCGAGAGCAAGGTGGTGATCGTGGTGCTGGTCGCGTTCTTCCCGATGCTGGTCAACACCATCGTCGGGCTGAAGGCGACGCCGGAGGACAAGATCGACCTGATGCGCTCGCTGGCGGCGCCGCGCTGGAAAATCTTCTACATGGTGCAGCTTCCGGAGGCGATGCCTTATATCTTTGCCGGGCTCAGCATCGGCATCGTGCTCGCCGTGCTCGGCGCCATTGTCGGCGAGTTCGTCGGCGCCAAGGCCGGGCTCGGCTACCAGATCGTGCAGATGAACTACAACCTCGACATTTCCGGCGTGTTCGCCGTCCTGATCGTCCTCGCGGTGATCGGCATCAGCTTCGATTTCCTGACGACGCAGGTCCGCCGCCGGCTGCTGTTCTGGCACAAGGAACTGGGCTGACCGGCCGGACGCGGGGCGCCCTGCCCGACCAGCCTGCCCGACCAGGCACTGCGGCCGCGATGCCGCCGCAGCGCTATCCCAATATCACCGCAATTGCCGGTTACCCGGCCGCGGCCTATTGATGAGGCCGGGCCGGATCGCCCGCCACGTCGTTATGTCATTTGACACATTGCATGCCGCCCTCACGGTTCCGTGCCGGTTCCCCGCTCCAGCCTCTCCTGCTCGCAGCCGGCTTCCTGCTGCTGATCGGCATCAGCGCCGCCACGCTGTGGCTGGTCGACCGCTCGGCCGCCGACGCCCGGATGGTCGCCCATACGCTGCAGGTGCAGGACAAGCTGTCGAACCTGCTGCTGAGCGTGCGCCGGGCGGAATCCAGCCAGCGCGGCTACCTGTTCGTCGATAACGAAAGCTATCTCACCGAATACAACGAGGCCCGCCCCGAAGCCGAGCGCCAGCTTCAGGAACTGCGCGAGATAACGCAGGACAACCCCGCCCGCCAGCGCACGCTCGAACGCGTCGGCGAGACCATGGCGGCGAAGTTCGCCGAGATGGACCGCACCATCGCGCTCAGCCGCGCCGGCCAGCGCGAGGAGGCGCGCAGCCTGGTGCTCAGCGATGTCGGTCGCGACCTGATGACGAGCCTGCGCACGCAGATCGAGCAGACGATCACCAATGAGAACGCGCTATTCGAGCAGCGTTCGGAGCAGTCACGGCGCAACGGCTGGCTGCTGGTGCTGCTCTGCCTCGCCGGCGCGGTGCTGGTCGCCCTGATCGGCGGTCTCTCCGTGCTGCTGATGCAGCGCAATGTCCGCGCGCGCGAGGCCGCGCGCCAGGAACTCGCCGTCACCAACGCCAATCTCGAGCGCATCGTCGAATACCGCACCGCCGACCTGACCGAGGCCAACGAGGAGATCCAGCGCTTCGCCTATATCGTCAGCCACGATCTGCGCTCGCCGCTGGTCAATATCATGGGCTTCACGGCCGAGCTCGAGGCGCTGCGCAAGGATCTGTTCGCGCAGGTCGAAAGCTTGAGCGGTCAGGCGAGCGCTGCCGCGGCCGACACGTCCGACGAGACGGCGCTCGAGCGTCTCGGCAAGGATTTCGACGAGGCGATCGGCTTCATCAAGACCTCGATCGGCAAGATGGACCGCCTCATCAACGCGGTGCTGAAGCTGTCGCGCGAAGGCCGTCGGCAATTCCATCCGGAACGGATCGACATGAACGAGATGCTGACCTCGATCGTGCGCAGCGTCGCCCACCGCGCCGCCGAGCTGGGCGCCACCGTCACCGTCGCCGGCCTGCCGCCGGTCGAGAGCGACCGGCTGGCGATCGAGCAGGTTTTCTCCAATCTCATCGACAATGCCTTGAAATACGGCCGCCCCGGCGTTCCCGGCCAGGTCGAAATCGCCGGCCGTTCGACCCCGGCCCATGTGGTATATGATGTCCGCGACAATGGGCGCGGCATCGATCCGCAGGACCATCAGCGGGTGTTCGAGCTGTTCCGCCGTTCCGGACCGCAGGACCGCCCGGGCGAAGGCATCGGGCTCGCCCATGTCCGCGCCCTGGTGCGCCGGCTCGGAGGAACCATGAGCCTGACCTCGGAGCTCGGACGGGGCGCCGTGTTCACCGTCACCCTGCCGCGACGCTGGAGCGGCGAAACCAGAAGCGCCGAAACCAGGAGCGCCGCATGAACAACCATTTTGCCGAACAGCCGGTCGATATCGTCATGATCGAGGACGACGAAGGCCATGCCCGGCTGATCGAGAAGAACATCCGCCGCGCCGGCGTCAACAACCGCATCATCCCGTTCACCAACGGGACCGAGGCGGTTGACTTCCTGTTCGGTCCGGACAGCACCGGGATGGTCAACAAGGGCCGGCCGCTCCTGATCCTGCTCGACCTCAACCTGCCGGACATGACCGGCGTCGACATTCTCGGCCGCGTCAAGCGCAACGAGCATCTCAAGCGTATCCCGGTGGTGGTGCTCACCACCACCGACGATGCCGTCGAGATCCAGCGCTGCTACGATCTCGGCTGCAATGTCTACATCACCAAGCCGGTCGATTACGAGAATTTCGCCAATGCGATCCGCCAGCTCGGCCTGTTCTTCTCGGTGATCCAGGTGCCGTCGCCAAACTGACTGGTCATTCATGCCGCGCAACGTTCTGTATATCGACGACGACGAGGGGCTGCGCCGTCTGGTGGCGCGGCGTCTGGAGCGCGACGGCATTCGTGTCACCACCGCTCCCGACGGCGAGAGCGGACTCAAGATGCTCGCCGACGGCAGCTTCGACGTCATCGCGCTCGACCAGAACATGCCGGGTCTCGACGGCTTCGCCACGCTCGAGCGCATCCACCGGATGCCCGATCATCCGCCGGTCATCTTCGTGACCGCGGCCCAGGACAGCACGCTCGCGGTCGCCGCCCTCAAGGCCGGCGCCTTCGACTATGTGGTCAAGGACGCGAGCGGCGATTTCATCCCGTTGCTCAAGGCGGCGTTCTCGACCGCGGTCAGCGCCATGCGCATGCGCCGCGCCAAGGAAGCCGCCGAGGCGGAAGTGCGCGCCGCGCGCGACCGCTTCGAGGCGCTGGCGACCGAGCGCGCGATCCTGCTGCGCGAGGTCAACCACCGCGTCGGCAACTCGCTGCAGCTCATCGCCTCGCTGTTGCACATGCAGGCCAACGCCAATCCCAGCGAGGACGTCAAGGACGCGCTGATCAACGCTACCTCGCGGGTAATGGCGGTGGCGCAGGTGCACCGCCGGCTCTACACCTCCGACAACGTCAAATCGGTGGCGGTCGACCAGTATCTCGCGGCGCTGATCGAGGATCTGCGGCTCTCCGCGGACAGCGACGGCCTCGCCGAGCTCACCATCGCCGCCGATCCGGTGGAGACCGAGCCCGACCGCGCCGTCGCGGTCGGCGTCATCGTCAACGAGCTGGTGATGAACGCGCTGAAATACGCCTATCCGTCGGGCAAGGGGCCGATCCGTGTCGGCCTGCGCGCCCGCGACGACGACAGCGCCGTGGTCAGCGTCGAGGACGACGGCATCGGCCTCGGCGGCAGGACCGACGCAGCGTCGCAGCGCGGCTCGACCGGGCTCGGCCAGCGCATCGTGCGGGCGATGGCCGATAAGCTCGGCGCCAGCGTCGCCCATGATCCTGCGCACCGCGGCACCCGCATCGAGATCGCCTTCACGCTGTCGCGGCCGCGCCCGGCGAACGCCCCGGCCGACGCGCCGGCGGCGTGAGCCCCTCCCCGCGCGTCCGCCTCAGTGGACAGCGAGCCGGTCGATCAGCGCGCAGACGTCTTCCGGGTGATAGGGCTTGTTGAGGAACAGCGAGCGCGACACCAGCGGCGCGATCGTCCCTGCGGTATGACGGCCCGAGGCGTAGACGATCGGCAGATCGGGCCGCAGTTCCCGCGCCCGCTGCGCCAGCTCGGCGCCGTCCATGCCGTCGCCGAGATTGACGTCGGTGAACAGCACGTCGACGTTCTGGTCCGCGGCGAGGTGATCGAGCGCCTGGGCCGCGTCGAGCGCGGCATGGACCTCGAAGCCGTGCTCGGTCAGCACCTCCGTCATCAGTTCGGCGATCAGGGTCTCGTCCTCCACCAGCAGCACCTTGATCCGTCGCTGCTCCCGGCCGGCCATCGCGTCCTGCATGATACGCATCTCCACCCTCGCTGCTCCGTGTCGGCATTTGCGGCGGCAACGCCCGCACCGGACAAGCGTTCAATGTTGTCTCGATTTGAATCGAATATAGTGAGTGTACGGTTAACCCTCGCGCCGCGGCCGTGCCGTCCCTACATGGCGGGCGGGTGGTTTGCGCCGGAATGAAGCCGGGTCATGGCCAATCGTACGTCAGCGATCGTCGAGATCACGCCGGAGGTGCTGCTGAAGGCCTATGCCTGCGGCATTTTCCCGATGGCGGAGAACGCCGACGACCCTTCGCTGTTCTGGGTCGAGCCGGAGCAGCGCGGCGTCATCCCGCTCGACGGCTTCCACGTTCCGTCCCGGCTGGCCCGCACCGTGCGCGCCGACCGGTACCGCGTCACCGTCGACCGCGACTTCGCGGCCGTGATCGACGGCTGCGCCGCGGCCGCCGCCGGGCGCGAGCGCACCTGGATCAATGCGCGCATCCGCTCGCTCTACAGCCAGCTCGCCGCGCGCGGCTATTGCCACAGCGTCGAAGCCTATGACGGCGACCGCCTGGTCGGCGGGCTCTATGGCCTGGCGCTGGGCCGCGCCTTCTTCGGCGAAAGCATGTTCCACCGCGCCACCGACGCGTCCAAGGTGGCGCTGGTGCACCTGGTGGCGCGGCTGATCGCCGGCGGCTTCACGCTGCTCGATACCCAGTTCGTCACCAGCCACCTCAAGACCTTCGGCGCGGTCGAGGTGCCGCGGCGGCGCTATCACAAGCTGCTGGAGGCGGCGCTGGCGGACATCGCCGATTTCGGCGCGCTGCCCGCCGAGGTGCCGGGCGCGCAGGCGCTGGCGATCGTGAACAGCGCCAGCGAATCCTGAGCCGCCGCCCCGGACCGGGCCTGTCGGAAACCGGCCCCAGCGGAACCGGCCGTCAGTGCACCTTGATGTTGCCGTCCTTGACCACGCGCTGCCATTTCGCGAATTCGTCGTTGAGCAGCTTGGCGTAGTCCTCGGCGCCGCCATAGGCGGCGAGCGCGCCATATTTCTTCACACGCTCGACCACCGCGGGATCGCTGAGCGCCGCCGACATCGCCTTGCGCAACGACGCCATCACCGGTTCCGGCGTGCCGGCCGGCGCCATGATCGCGTACCAGGTGATGCCTTCGAAGCCGGGCAGCCCCTGCTCGGCGATGGTCGGCAGATCCGGCGCGATCGGGGAGCGTTGCGCGCTGGTGATGCCGAAGCTCTTGAGCTTGCCGGCCTGCACCTGCGGCAGCGACCACACGATGGTGTCGAAGGCGAAGTGGATCTGCCCCTCGGTCAGCTCGGTGAAGGCCTGTACGCCGGTGCGGTAGGGCACATGCACCGCGTCGATGCCGGCCTGGATCTTGAACATCTCGCCGATCAGATGGGTGATGGTGCCGTTGCCGCTGGAAGCGAAATTCAGCTTGCCGGGATTCTTCTTGGCGTAGTCGATCAGCTCCTGCAACGAGTTCGCCTCGATGCGCGGGCTCGCCAGCAGCAGGTTCGGCGATTTGGCGACGACGCCGACCGGCACGAAGTCCTTACGCACGTCATAGCCGAGCTTGGCCTTGGTCACCGGCAGCACGACGAGCTGGCTCACCGTGGCGAACAGGATGGTGTGGCCGTCGGGCGCCGCCTTGGCGACCGCCGTGGCGGCGATCTCGCCGCCGGCACCGGCGCGATAGTCGATCACCACGGGCTGGCCGAGCGTCGTGCTCATATGCTCGCCGACAGTGCGGCTGATCGCGTCGGTTGCCCCGCCCGGACCGAACGGCAGCACCAGCGAGATCGGGCGCGACGGAAACGTCTCCGCCATCGCGGCATTCGCCGCGCCGGCTACGAGCAACAGGGCAACGAGAAGATATTTCTTCATTGGACGCACCTCCCCTGGCAGAGTCATTGTCATTTCATTGCCGTCAGGCGATCTTCTGATCGCCCTGCAACGCGGCGCGCGCCGCCGTTGCCATCGCCTCGTCGATCATGCGCCCGTCCACCGTGATGGTCGCCTCGCCGCGCGCCTTGGCGGCTTCGAACGCGGCGATCACGCGCTTGTAGTAGTCGATCTCCGCGGCCTCGCGGCCGTAAAGCCGCCGCGCGGGCTCGATCTGGTCGGGATGGATCAGCATGCGGCCGCGATAGCCGAGCCGGCGCGACAGCGCGGTGTCCGCCGCGAAGCCATCGGCGTCGCGGATGTCGGCATAGGCGCCGTCGAGCGGCGTCTTGATGCCGGCGGCGCGCGCCTGCAGCAGCATATGCTGGCGCGCATGCATCAGCTCCGGCCCGTCCGACGACCAGGCGCAGCCGAGATCGTTCATCAGGTCGGCGTCGCGCGCGCCGCCGAACACGATCGAGACGATGCGCGGCGAGGCGGTGACGATGGCGTGGCAGAACAGCACGGCGCGCGCGCTCTCGGCGGTGAGGATCAGCTTGCTCGTGCCCTCGGCGAGGCCGCGCGTGCGCTCGCGCCGGCGCAGCGCCTCGTCGATCGCGGCGACCTGCTCCGCGGTGTCGACCTTCGGCACGAAAAAGCCGGCGATCCCCGGCGCGCCGACGGTGGCATCGAGATCGCCGTCGAAGAATTCGCTGCCGGGCGCATTGGTGCGCACCCACGCGCGGCCATCGGGGATCCTGGCGGCGTAGTCGCACACCAGCGCGCGCGCCGCCGCCTTCTCCGCCGCCGGCACGGAATCCTCGAGGTCGAGGATGAAGGCTTCCGCCGGCAGCGACGCCGTCTTGTCGAGCATCTTGCGCCGGTTGCCCGGGATATAAAGGAAGCTAGGCATTCGCCGCCTTCTCCATGCGCCTGCCGCCGTCGCGGTTGCCGAGCCGCGTCACGCCCGCGGCCGCCAGCGCCTCGATGTCCGCGGCGGCGTAGCCGAGCTCGCCCAGGACTTCCTCCGAGTGCTCACCGATCCGCGGCGGCAGCCGCGCGATCGAGGGGCCGTCATGGTCGTAGAGCACCGGGTTGCGCACCGCCTTGACCGGCTTGCCGTCGCGGCCCGGCACGTCGACCAGCACCTTGCGCGCGCTGATGTGCTCGTCCTCGAACACCTGCTGATAGTCGCGCACGATCGAGCACGGCACGCCGGCTTCGCAGAGCTGCGCTTCGAGCTCGGCCGCCGGCCATTCCCGTACCGCGTCGCGGATCAGGCCGGAGATAGCGTCCTCGTTGATCTTGCGGCTGGCATAGGTGGCGAAGCGCGGGTCGGACAGATGCTGCTCAAGCTTCAGCGTATGCATGATGCGCTCGAACACGCGGTTGTTCGGGCAGCCGATCGCGACATAGCGGCCATCGCGCGACTCGAACAGCTCGTAGGGCGCGGCGAGACGATGGCGGCGGCCGAGCGCGCGCGGCGCCTTGCCGGTCGCGAAATATTCCGCGGTCTCCAGCATCGCCGCCGCGATCGAGGCCTCGACCAGCGACACGTCGGCGACGCGGCCCTCGCCGCTGCGCGCGGCGCCGACCAGGGCGCTCAGCACCGAATAGGTGGCAAACAGCGCGCCGAGCACGTCGCCGGTCTGCAGGCCCGGCCGCATCGGCATCTCGCCCGGCTCGCCGGTGACCGACAGCGAGCCCGAGGCCGCCTCGATGATCAGATTGACGGCGGTGCGATAGCGGTGCGGACCGGTCTGCCCGAAGCCGGACACCGACGTGTAGACCAGCCGCGGATTGATCGCGCGCATCTGGTCGGGGCCGAGCCCCATCTTGGCCATCACGCCCGGCCGGAAATTCTCCAGGAGGACGTCGCTCTGCGCGACCAGGCGCAGCACCACCGCGCGCGCCTCCGGCCGCTTGAGGTCGAGCGCCAGCGAACGCTTGTTGCGGTTGAGCGCCTCGAAGCTCGCGCTTTCACCATCCACGAACGGCGGCGAGGCGCGCGACATGTCGCCGGTGTCGGGCGGCTCGATCTTGATGACGTCGGCGCCCATGTCGCCGAGCAACATGCCGCAGAACGGCCCAGCGATGAAATTGGCGAATTCGAGGACTCGGATGCCGGCGAGCGGTTTGGCCATGGGGACGGTGGTCTCGTGTGAAGAAGCCGTTGGTCTCGTCTGAAGAAGAAAGCCCGGAAAGACTTTGATCAAACGTTTGATCATCTGATCATGGCACCACCCAGCGCGGCGTTCAAGCGCCTTCTGCCTCAATCCTGTGAATGATCCTTGCGGGGCGCGGTGGTGCCGCGATCGATCAGCGCCACCGGCAGCGTGACGCTGAGGCCGCCCTCCTCCGCGCCGCCGTCGAGCCGGTCGAGCAGATGCCGGGTGGCGAGCCGCGCCATCTCCTCGGCCGGAATGCAGACGCTGGTCAATTCGGTATTGTCCGAGACGCTGTAGCCGACCAGCGAAAGCTCATCCGGCACTTTGAGTCCGGCGCGCTGGATCGCGACCATGGCGCCGTCGAGCGGCACGCTGTGGACGGAGAACAGCGCGGTCGGCCGCTCGTCCCGCGGCAGCGCCAGCAGCGCGCGGGCGCAGACATAGCCGCTGTGCCGGTCGGTCAGCCCGCGGCAGACGAGCTCCTCCGCCACCGGCACGCGCGCGGCCTCGAGCGCGGCGCGGAAGCCCGCCTCGCGCCGACGCATATTGCCGATCTCGTGGCGCCCCATCAGGAAGGCGATGCGGCGATGGCCGAGCGCGGCGAGATGCTGGCCGCCGAGGAAGCCGGTCTGGAAATCGTCCGGCCCGATCCAGGGGTCGGCGTCGCCGGCGCGGCGCCGGTTGATCAGCACGTAAGGCAGACGCCGCGCGCGCAGCCAGTCGATCGCCGGGTCCTCGTGCTGCGCGGTGGCGATCAGCAGGCCGTCGACATGACCCTCCGCGAGCGTCGTCACCAGGGTCTTGAAGCGCTCGGCGCTGTCGTCGGTGTTGCACAGGATGACGTCGTAGCCTGCCGCCGAGGCGGTGCGCTCGACCGCGCGGAACAGGTAGGAGTGGAACGGATTGGTGATGTCCGGCGTCAGCATCGCCAGAATGCGCATCCGCCGCGTGCGCAGCGAGCGTGCCATGCGGTTCGGCAGATAATGGCTGTTGCGCGCGATCGCGAGGATCTTCTCGCGCTTCTCCTCGGAGATGCGCGCCTTCGGATCGCCGCGCAGCACCCGCGACACCAGCGAGACGTCGACGCCGACCCGGCGCGCGATCGATTGCAGCGTGACCGCCATCTCAGGCGCTACTCTCGTCTGTCCGTTCACGGGAAAGCTGTGCCGCGGCAAAGATAGGCCGGCCCGTTGTCCTGATGCAATCGCGCATGGGAAACCGCCTCGCTGCGCTCACGCGTGTCTTCGCGACGCGCGTCCGGAATGACGATGAGGAAGTCTTCAGCAGTCCGTCAGCGCAACGCCGGTGGAGCGCCGGGCTGCTGCGCCGATGGCGGCGGCGCGGCGCGGCGTTGCTGCTGTTGCTGCGCCGGAGCCGGGCGCCGCGCCGGCGGCGCGGCAGGCTTCGCCGCAGGCTCGGTCGGCACCTCGGCGGTCACCGCAGGCTGCGCGCCTTTGCAATCGGTCAGCCACACGTCGTAGATCGGGTGCTCGACCGCGTGCAGGCCGGGGCTTGCCGCGAACATCCAGCCGGTGAAGATGCGCCGCG
>Ga0180222_1000267_pt1 | contig 84945 bp, 77 predicted proteins | sample eDN5th37CKraftOP_FD_151336 | JGI IMG/M metagenome (GOLD analysis project Ga0180222, IMG submission 151336) | Enriched Organic Plus compost microbial communities from Emeryville, California, USA - eDNA 5th pass 37_C Kraft OP (version 2) (version 2) ... | reverse complement strand
TGACGAGCTTTGCCATCTCGGCGCCGGTCAGGACCGCAACCACGCCCTCCAGCGCCATCGCAGCCGACACGTCGATGCGTGTGATGCGGGCATGTGCGTGCGGGCTGAGAACGAGGGCAACATGCAACGTGTCACGCGGCTCCGGCAGGTCGTCCAGAAACTGCCCCTTGCCGCGCAGGAGATACTCGTCTTCGCGACGATGGACGCTGCGGCCGATATAGCCGGAACGCGGCACGGCGGTCATCACGACGCCTCCGCTTGTCGCGTGCCAGCATTCGCGCGCAATGCCGCCGCGGCGGCCGAGACGGCCTTGACGATATTGGCATAGCCCGTGCAGCGGCAGATATTGTTGGTCAGGGCCTCACGTATCTGTGCCGGCGTGGGGTCCGGATTGCGGCCGAGAAATTCGTGTACAGTCAGCAGGAAGCCCGGCGTGCAGAACCCGCACTGCAGCGCATGATGCTGGCGGAACGCCTGCTGGACCGGATCGAGCTGATCGTTCTCGTCGACAAGCCCTTCAACCGTTGTCAGCTCAGCACCCGCGACGTCGATCGCGAAATGCAGGCAGCTTCTCGCGGTGCGCCCGTTGATCAAGACCGTGCAGGCGCCGCAAACACCGTGCTCGCAGCCAATATGCGTTCCTTTCAGGCCAAGCTCATGCCGCAGAAAATCAGCCAACAAGTAGCGCGGCTCGACCATGCGCGAATAGGTTTTGCCATTGACTGAAAGCTGCAACTGCATGGTGTTCCTGGTCATCGCATTCTCACGCTCGTCCCGATGTCGACAAGGCCTTGCGCAAGGCCCGTTCGACCAGCACGCCGGCCATCGCCTTGCGGTAGGCCGCATCGGCATGGATGTCGCTGCCGCCCCCGCTCTCGCCGGAAGCGAGCTTGCCCGCCTCCAGGAAGACGGCCTCCGACGGACGCGCGCCGGCCAATAAATCCTCGCTCGATGTGAAGCGCCGCGGCACCGGGCCAAAGCCGATGCCGGCAATGCGCACGTCGGCGCAGCGGCCGGCAGCGTCGAGCGCGAACTGCACCGCCACGCCGGCGACCGCGAAACCGTGCTTCCTGTTTCCGACCTCGACGAAGGCGGCGCGGACATCCGCATCCCGGACCGAGGGGAAGCGCACCGCCTCGAGCATCTCGCCGCTGTCGAGACAGTTCGTCAGCTCGGCGACAAAGAACTGCCGGGCCGGAACGGTGCGCCGACCTCCCGCCCGCGCCAGCACGAACTCGGCCTCGAGCGCAATCGCGCAGGCCGGCAGCTCTGCCAGAGGATCGGCATGCGCGAGGCTACCGCAGATGGTGCCGCGATTGCGGTTCGCGGCTCCGCCGACAAAAGGCAGCGTCGCCGCGAGCAGAGGGCAATGCCTCGCCACTTCCGCCGATTCTTCACCAGCGGCTTGGCGCGCCGCCGCACCGATGACAATCGCATCCGGCGTGGCGCGGATATAGTCCAGCTCCGGGCAGTGATTGATGCTGATGAGACTGGCGGGCTTCAGCACCCGCAAGTTCATCAGCGGCACGAGACTCTGCCCGCCGGCCAGAATTCGGGCCTCCTCGCCGTGTTCGGCGAGAAGGTCGAGAGCCCCTGCGAGAGTGGCCGGCGCAAAATAGCGAAAGGGCGCTGGTTTCATCTCATGCCCTTACCATGATCGGGTCAGTGGCGGGCCCGTCGGTGTCACGGGCCCGCCGGCTGATCAGCCCTTCGATCCCGGATAGGGATGAATGGGTTCCGCAACCCGCGCTTCCTTCGGGTAGACGATCTTCGGCTCCTGGTTCTGGAACTGGCCGGCGAGGATGGATCCCTTGACGTTCAACCCATCGTCGCGGAACCCGACCTTGCCGAAGAACGTCGCGCCGTCGAACGCCTGGAAGGCGGCCCGGATTTTCCGGGGGTCGTCGGTCACGCCCGCCTTCATCAGCACCTGGCAATAGGTGATGACGTTGTGGGCGCCGATGGCGGCCACGAAGTCCGGCATCTCCTTGCCGTATTTCTGGGCGTAGAGCTTCGCGAAGTCCGGGCCGGTGCCGATATAGTCGTCGCGCGTCGCGGCCACCGCCTTGTCCCACAGAATCGGCACGTAGATGCCGTTGAGCACGTCGCCGAACGGCTCGCGCAGCCCGGAGGGAGATTCCACCACCACCACCTTGGGGAACCAGTCGGTGCTGCGCATCTCCTTCAGAATGCCGATCACCTCCGCCGACAGCGCGTTGATCACCAGTGCATCGGGATTGTTGCGGCGCAGGCGGCTCAACGCCGTGGTGTATTCCTGCGATCCCGCGGGGTAATATTCGACATCCGTCAGATCCAGCTTGGCGATCTTGGCATCCGCCGGCAGATAGTCCTTGCCGGTGTAGACGCCGAGTTCGTCGTTCGGCGTGATCATCGCGACGCGCTTGATCTTCGGGTTGTCCAACGTGCCGATGAGACTCATGATCTCACGGTACATCAGGCTGAACGGCGGAATCGCCGAGAACATGTAGGGCGAGCCCTTCTGCGCGGCATAGACGCCGTCAACCTGCGACCACAGCGGCATCATCGGCACCCGCAGCCGCTGCGCGACCGAGACATTGGCCTTGACGATCGGGCTGCCGCCGGACGCCAGCACCGCATGCATGCCGTCATTGGTAACCGCGCGCTCGACGAGACGCGCGGCGGTCGGGCCTTCGGTGCGGTCGTCATAGTAGGTGGTCTCGATCTTGTACGATTTGCCGCCGATCTGCAGGCCCTTGGCATTGATCACTTCGACCGCGATGTCGATGCCGCGCCGCAGCTCGGCGGCATAGACGGCATAGCCTCCCGTCTGTCCGACGATCACGCCCATCTTGAGCGTGTTGGCGGCACCCTGCGCCCGCGCAGCGAAGCCCCCGCCTGCTGTCACCGCGGCCGCAGCGGCCGCCGACTTGAGAATCTGCCGCCTGTCATACTTCCTCATGCTCCCTCTCCCTTTCCAAGATAGCTCTCTACGATGTCGTCCTTGGCCAGCATCTCTTCGGCATTGCCGGACTGGGTCACCCGTCCGGTCTCGAGCACGATCGCGCGGTCGGCGAAGCCGAGCGCGACCGCGGCATCCTGCTCGACGAGCACGATCGGCGTGCCCGCGGCATGGATACGGGTCAGGATGTCGAGCAGCGTTTCGACGATGATCGGCGCGAGCCCGAGCGACAGTTCGTCGATCAGCAGCAGCTTGGGCCGCGCCATCAATGCGCGACCGATCGCGCACATCTGCTGCTCGCCGCCCGACATGGTCCCGGCGAGCTGGCGCCGCCGCTCGCGCAGGCGCGGAAAGAACTCGAAGATCATCTCCATGTCGTCGCGCAGCACGGTGGTGCTGCGGTCGGTCCGCGCGAAGGCGCCAAGCCGCAGGTTCTCCTCCACGGTCAGGCCGCTGAACATTCGCCGGCCCTCCGGCGCCTGCGCGATGCCACGCCGCACGATCTCGGCGGGACTGAGACCGCCGATCGGCTTGCCGGCGAAGGTGATGGTCCCGGCCGTGGGTTGAAGCAGGCCGGAGATGGTCCGTATCAGCGTCGTCTTTCCGGACCCGTTCGAGCCCAGAATGGCGACGATCTCGTCCGGCCACACCGAGAACGAGATATCGCGCAGCACGGGAATCGCTCCATAGCCGGAATGCAGCCCCTCGACTTGCAGCAGAGGCGCAGCGCGGTTCACCGCCTCATTCACGGACTGGGTCTCGGCCTGGGTCTTGGTCATGACCAGCCTCCGCCTGCCGCCGCCCGCCTTGCAGCGACCCGCGCGGCATTGCGCTTCAGGGCACCCGAGACGTCGCCGAGATAGGCGCGCTTGACGTCGTCATGGCTCAGCACCTCGCGCGCCGTGCCCTCGGCCAGCTTGCGGCCCTGAGCAAGCACCATGATGCGGTCGCTGACAGCGGACACCGCCTTGATGATGTGCTCGATGAAGATGATCGTCATGCCCCGGTCACGCAGGCCGCGGATCAGCTTCAGCGCCTCGTTCGCCTCCACCGGGTTAAGTCCGCCGAGCGGCTCGTCGAGGAACAGCAGGTCCGGCTCCGCGGCAAGGCAGCGCGCCACCTCAAGACGTTTCAGGCCCGCGGTGCTCAGCGTCGTCGGCACCTCGTCGGCGACACGATCAAGGCCGGTCGTCGCCAGCGCCGCCTCGATCCGCGCCTCGGCGTCACGGCGGTCGGTGGATCGCCCGCCCTTTCCGAACAGCGAGCCGATCGCGACGTTCTCCCGGATCGACATGCTGCCGAAGGGCTTGGGCACCTGGAAGGTGCGCGACAGGCCGATACGGCTACGATCATGCGGCGCAAGCCGCGTGATGTCGGTGCCGCGATAGACGATCGTGCCGGCGGTTGGCGGGATGTCGCCGGTCAACAGATTGACGAAGGTGGTCTTGCCGGCGCCGTTCGGACCGATCAGACCGAGGATCTCGCCGGCTTCCACATCGACATCGATGTCGTTGATGGCGTGCAGGCCACCGAACGACTTCCTCAATCCGCGACACTGCAGCAACGTCATCCGCGCACCCGATAACGCTTGAAATTCGCCTTCAACGTCGACCACGCCAGCGCGCGCGGTCCGTCCTTGAACAGACGGACGAGACCGTCCGGCAGGAACAGGATGACGAGAACCACGATCAGGCCCGATACGATCAGCGTGAACTCGGCGAACTCCACGCCGATCATCTCGTCGAGCAGCAGGATCGCCATGGCTCCCAGCACCGGGCCCCAGACCGTGCTCTTGCCGCCGAGAAACACCATCACCACGATCTCGAAAGTAAGCTTGAGGCCGAACGCCTCGTTAGGCTCAACGACGCCGAGCCACGCCGCCCAGATCGAGCCGACCAGCGAGGTGAGCGCGGCGCTGGTCATGAACACGATCAGCAGCAGCCGCGACACATGGATGCCGAGCGCGCTCGCAGCGTCGCGGTTGTCGCGGAAGGCGCGCAGCGCGTAGCCCCATTTCGAACGGTCCAGCGTGATCGCGATGCTCATGGACAGCACGGCGGCCGCCAGCATGGAGAAATAGAAGATCAGGTTGTATTGCGACGCCGACAGCTCATCGAGACCGGTTCGGGCGATGATGTTGACCGCGATGCCGCCGCGGAATCCGAAGGCGTCGAAATTCAGGACCAGGCTGCGGACGCCCTCCGCCGCCAGCAACGTAGCAATGACGAAATAATGCCCGCGCAGCCGCAGCGTCGGAATGCCGACCAGCGCCGCGAGCACCACCGCCATGACGCAGGCCAGCGGCGCGGCGGCCCAGATCGGCAGGCCGTTGATCAACATCACCGCGAAGGCGACCGCGCCGGTGCCGAAGAACGCCGGATGCGCGAGAGCGAGCAGCCCCGCATAGCCGCCGATCAGATTCCACGCCTGCGCGAGCGCGACGAACATCAGCACCGTGGTGCCGATGCGCAGGCCATAGGCGCCCAGAAATGGCGCCAGCGCCGAGGTCAGCAGCACGCCAGCGGCAAGACCGGTCCAGTTGCCGCGCAGCGCCGGCGATCGCATCATCGGCCGAGCCGGCGACGGCACCACGGTCGTCGTCAGAGCGGTGTCATTCTTCATAGAAACGCTTCCCGAGGAGACCCGACGGCCGGACGAAGAGGATCAGCAGCACGAGCACGGTGGCGACGACGGTGCTGTAGGTCGCGCCCCAGAAGTTTCCGACGATGGCGTTGGTCAGGCCGAGCACGATCGAGCCGACAAAGGGCGCGACCACGCTGCCGAGCCCGCCCAGCACATTGACGATCAGCAGCTGGATCAGCAGCGGATCGCCCATCTGCGGCGCGATGCTGTAGACCAGCGCGGCGAGCGCGCCGGTTGCGCCCGCCAGCATCGCGGACAGGACGGCCGTCAGCCGATAGGTGGCCCCGATCTCGATGCCGACCAGACGCGCCGCCTCGCTGTCCAGCCGCGTGGCGCGGATCGCGGTCCCGGTTTCGGTGCGGTCCATGAACCACCACACGGCCGCCGTGAGGCCGAGCGCGATGACGATGACGACCACCCGCGCATAGGTGAGTTGCGCATCACCGATCGCGATATAGCCTTCGAGATATCCCGGAAGCTGGATGCCGCGCGGGTCGCCGGTGAAGAAGTACAGGATCAGGCCGACCAGGATCAGGTTGCAGCCGTAGGTCAGCGTGATGCTCAGCGAGGCCGGTCCGCTGACGACCTGGTCGATCGCAATGCGCTGCACCAGCCAGCCGACCGCTGCGGTGATCGCCATGGTGAACGGGATGGCGACGATCGGATCGAGCCCCGCACGCCACAACAGATAGGTGATGTAGCCGCCGAGCGTGATGAAGCCCGCATAGGTCAGGTTGAGGACGTTGAGGACGCCCCAGATCAGTGAGAAGCCGAGCGAGCCGATCGCGTAGAACCCGATCAGCAGCAGGGCATCGAATACGATCTGGACAAGGATGCTGGTCACAGGCTCAACACCTCAGGATGCACGTTTGCGTTGGCCGAGCGCGATCTTCTCAGCGGTGATCGGCAGGCTGTCGATCCATATGCCGGTGGCGGCCGCGACCGCATTGGCGATGGCGGCGGGCGGCTCGATGCAGGGCGGCTCGCCGACGCCTTTGGCGCCGTAAGGGCCGTCGCGGCTCGGGCATTCCACCAGGATGGATTCGATGCGCGGCACATCGACCGCCGTCGGCATCTTGTAGTCGGTGAGATTGGCGTTGAGGACATGGCCGTCGCGGTAGACAATCTCCTCCGACATCGCCTGGCCGAGACCCTGCGCGACGCCGCCCTCGATCTGGCCCTCGATATAGGTCGGGTTCACGGCAAACCCGACATCCTGCGCCACCACGTAGCGGTTGATGGTGATCTCGCCGGTGCCCTCGTCGACCGAGAGGTCAACCGCGTGGGCGTGGAAGGTCGGCGTGTTCCAGACCGGCAGCGGATGGTTCTTGACGCGGGCGGGATCGTGCGGCGCCGGCGGCGAGTTGGTGACGCCGCGCGCGATCAGCCCACCACCCGACGCCTGAGCGATCTGCCCCACCTCGGCGAGACTCAGGCGATGATTTCCGGAAACCACATGCTTGTCGGCAAGGCTCAGCGTCTCCGGCGCGACGCCGAAATGCTTCGCGGCAAGCGCAAAGATCTGCGCGCGCAGATCCTCGGCAGCCTTGCGGCACGCATTGCCGACCGAGAACATGGTGCGGCTGCCCTGTGCGCCATAGTCGAACGGCGAGGTCTGCGTATCGACTCCTGAGATCGTCACGTCGTCGAGATCGAGCGTCAGCTCCTCGGCGAGGATCTGCGCCGCGCCGGTCAATGCTGCGGTGCCCAGCTCGACTGCGCCGCTGGTGAGAACCACGCGGCCTTCCGGCGTCAGCTTGACGAACACTCCCGAGGAACCTCCGGTCGTCATCCACCAGCCGCAAGCAAGTCCCTTGCCACGGCCGCGCGCCGGCCGCCGATCGCTCCATCCGATCGCATCGGCGGCCCTTTGCAGGCACTCCCTGATGCTGACGCTGGTCAGCGGCTCGCCGGCCGGTCCGAGGTCACCCTCCGAGATGACGTTGCGCAGCCGCAGCTCGAGCGGATCGATGCCGAGGTCCTCGGCGATCCGGTCCATGTGCTGCTCGAGCGCGAAATTGCCGATCGGACCCGACGGCGCGCGAAACGAGCCGGTCGGGACTTTGTTGGTGTAGACGGCGATGCTCTCCAGCAGCAGGTTGGGCGTGCGGTAGGGGCCGGCGAGTATCTGCAGCGCAATCGCCGCGGTGCCCGGTCCCGATCCCGCGAACGCGCCGGTGTCGACCAGCACGCGGCCCTGCTTCGCCAGGATGATGCCGTCGCGGGTCACGCCGCTCTTGACGGACACCTTGGCGGGCTGCCGCGGATTGGCGGCGATCAGCTCTTCCTCGCTGCTCGACATCACCTTGACGGGCCGGCCCGCTTTGCGTGCCAGCACCGCGGCAAAATGCTCGACGCCCACGCGCAGCTTGCCGCCGAACCCGCCGCCGATGCCGGGAACCTGGACGCGGATATTCGCGGCCGGCATCTCCAGCACGCCGGCCAAGGTTTGCTGAATGTCGAACGGAAGCTGGGTGTTGCACCACACCGTCAACGACGCGCCGTCCCATCTGGCGACGGCAACGCGCGGCTCGGTATATCCTGCATGCACGATCTGGGTGGTGAAATGATGCTCATAGACCCGATAGGCTTCAGCGAAAGCCCGCTCCACGTCTCCGAGGCGCATCGACGCCCGCGAGGACACGTTCCGCTCCCGCGCCAGCACGGGTAACGCGTCATAGCTCTGCCATTGCGGGTGGATCAGCACGCTGTCCGGGGCGAGCGCCTGCTCCGGGTCAAACACTGCGGGGAGCGGCTCATACTCCACCTCGATCGCGGAAAGTGCTGCCTCCGCGATCTCGAGCGATGTCGCGGCGATCGCCGCCACCGGATGGCCGACGAACTGCACGCGGTCGGTGGCGAGGACCGGCGTATCCTTCACCGCCTGGCCGTAGCGCGCGTTCGGCAGGTCGGCGGCCGTGACAACGGCGCGGACGCCCGGCAGCGACAAGGCGCGGGACACGTCAAGCCGCCGGATCAAGGCATGCGGAACCGTGCTGCGGAAGATGCGCCCGAACAGCATGCCGGGAAGGACGATATCGGCGGCGTAACCGGCCCTGCCCGTCACCTTGCCGAGTCCATCGATCCGCGCCAGCCGCTGTCCGATCACACGCTTCTGGTGATGCGTCATGGCTGCCGCTCCCGTGCGACCTGGGCGACCGCATCGACGATCTTCTGGTAGCCCGTGCAGCGGCACAGCGTTCCCGCGAGACCTTCGCGAATTTCGCTGTCGGTGTGCGGGCCTGGATTCTCGTCGAGATAGGATTTCGCGGTCAGGATCATCCCGGGGATGCAATAGCCGCACTGGACGGAGCCGTGCTCGATGAACGCCTGCTGCAGCGGATGGAGCTGATCGCCGTGGGCCAGCCCCTCGATCGTGGTGATGCTGCGGCCGACGCATTGCAGCGCAAGCAGAATGCAGGAGGCGACGGCGGCGCCGTCGAGCAGCACGGTGCAGACGCCGCACTCCGCCTCCAGGCAGTTCTCCTTGGTCCCGGTGAGGCCGAGCACGTTGCGAAGCACGTACAGCAGCGTCCAGTGATGTTCGACATCGACGCTATGGCGCTCGCCGTTGATCAGCAGCTCGACGGTGGCCTTGCTCATGACGGGCCTCCTATTGTCGCCATGCACCGGTGCAGCGCGCGCTCCACCAGCGTCTCGATCAGGTTCCGGCGATAGTCGGCCGAAGCGCGCACATCCGAGATCGGCAGCGATTCCCGCGCGGCGGTAGCGGCAGCCTCGCGAAACAAGACGTCTTCCGGCTGCCGTCCGATGAGCTGCTGCTCGGCCTGACGGCAGCGCAAGGTGGTGGGCGCCGCAGCCCCGAGCGCGACGGCCGCCTCGCTGATCGCGCCCGACGACGCGCGGCTGAGCCGCACCGCGACGCAGACCACGGAAATCTCCATGGCACGGCGGCGACCGGCCTTGATGAAGGCCGTTCCGGTCGCCTCCGGCACGTTCGGAAACCGGACGCCGACAAGGACCTCGTCCGGCCGCCGGTCGGTCCGTCCCGGTCCCTTGAGGAAATCCGCGAGCGCGACCGTGCGCCGGTCGCCCTCGCCGACGAGATCGAGCGTCGCATCGAGCGCCAGCAGCGGCGCGACCGTATCCGCCGCCGGAGACGCATTGACGATATTGCCGCCGATGGTGGCGATATTGCGCACCTGATGGCCGCCCACCACGCGCGCCGCCTCGCCCAGCATCGCCAGCCGTTCGCGGAACAGCGCATGGCGCTCGATCGTCTTCAGCGTCGTCAACGCTCCGATCCACGCGCCGCGCTCGGACACCTCGATGCCGGAAAGACCGGAAATCCCGGCAAGGCTCACCAGATGATGCGGCGCGAGCCGCTTGCGGTTGATCTGGATCACCAGATCGGTTCCGCCGGCGATGAAGCGTCCTTCATCGCCGAAGCGCGCGCCGAGCCGGACGGCATCCTCGAGAGAGGCGGGCTGGTGAAAGGTGAAACCCATCAAGCCCCCTCCGCCGGGAGGGCGGCCTTGACGGCCGGCCAGACCTTTTCGCCGAACAGGCGGATCGTCTCGGCCTCCGTGCTGCCGGCAGCGGCGAACGGCATCGTAATGACGGAATCCATGCCGGCCCGGCGCAGGCCGATGAGCTGCTCGGTGACCTCATCCACCGTGCCGGCGAGCGTGCAGGCGGCGACATGCGCATCGCTGATCAGCGGCAGCAGCGATCGGTAAGGCGCGACGCCCGCCGCGTAGTGCGCGCCGGCCACCGAGGCAACGGCCTCGGCCGGAAGCGCCAGCCCGCGGTCCGCGAGCGTCGCGAGCTTGAGGCGGCCGGCGCCGAGCAGCCGCGCAACCGTCGGCCGCACCGCGTCCCGCGCCGCCTTGCCGTCGCGCGACACGCAGGTGTTGAGACGCAGCACGATCTTCACGTCCTTAGGATTCCGACGGGCTTTCGCGGCACCGGCATCGACATTGGCGCGCAGCGCGCGCAATTCCTCCGGCGTCGCGCAGGCTTCCATGATGGCGCCGTCGGCGACCATGCCCGCGGTGCGGTGACCGAGCGGGCCGTTGCTGGCGACATAGATCGGGATATCGGCGCGGACCGGCGTGAAACTCAGTTTCCCGTCGTTGAAATGCACGGTTTCGCCATGGAAATCGACCTTCTCGCCACGCAAGAGCCGCCGGATCAGCTGGACAGCCTCTTCGATCGCCTTGGCCGGCTTGTGCCGGGTGATGCCGAGCTCGGCGAATCCGGATATGCCGGCGCCGATCGCGAGCATCGCTCGCTGGCCGGATATCTCATCGAGCGTTGCGATCGCGGACGCCGTCAATGCGGGATGGCGGGCATACGGGTCCGTCACGCAAGGGCCCAACCTCACGCGCGTGGTCTGCGCCGCGAAGTGCGTGAGGCAGGAATAGACCTCGCGATAGAACCGCTCGTCGGCGAGCCAGACGATATCGTAGCCGCACCGCTCCGCGACCTGCGCCTGCTCCACCAAGCTTTCCAGCGGATGGTGGCCGAGCAGCAGCATGCCCAGTGACAGCCCAGATTGCGTCGTCATCGCGCCAGCCTTCCCCATGCTCATATGATCGGATCTGTCGCGAAATAGATGTTCTTGCTGCGATCGAGATAGCGCCCGTAGAGCTGGCGCCGCAGTTCCACTCCTTCCGGAGAGGCAAGATCTGCATCGTGCTGCTCAAGGCTGCGGACCTCGATGCGCTCGATGTACTGCCAGCTCGCGTTCTCGGCACCGAGAATTGGCCGCCGGATGCGATGAACGCGGTAATCCGTGTAATTCTTCAGCTTTGCGACCACCTTGTAGTCATAGTCGCGGACCCAGCGCTCGTAATCGGCGGGGTCAACACCTTCCTGCAAGGTGCTGAGAAGAAATCTTACCGGCATATGTCACCTCCCACGCGAACGCTTTGCTTCTTCTGCATCAGCCGATCCCGATCGGGCCGACCACGCGCACCCGCACCCGGGTGGAATTCCCGGGCAGATAGGCGATCGGGATATCCTCGGCCTCGACGACCGTGAGCGACCGTTTGTCCGCACCGGCGGCAATGGCCCGCTGAGTGGCCAGCTCCTCGGCTTGCAGCATGATCTCCTGGCGGCTCGCGCCCTGGAAAACCTGATCGACGTCGCCGCTGACCTGCGCCACCGCTGCCCCGACGGCATTGGCGCAGTCGCCGTGCGGCACGCGCACGACCTTGGCAACACCTTCGATCCGATCCGGGATCAGAAAGCCGCCGCCGCCGACCACGATCAATGTCACGTCGCCGGGCTCCGTCTTCATGCGCTCGACGTTCTCCCGGATCTGGGCTTCCACATGGCGGAGCACGCCTTTGATCAGCGACGGCGCAAGGCGCGCGACGCGCTTGCGATCCCCGAGCTCGATCAGCCCGGCCGCGACCGCGATATCGGTCAAGGTGAGCTGCTGCCCGCCAAACACCAGCGCCTCCTGCGTCAGCCGATATCCGACGCTGCTGGGGCCGATCGCCATCGTCTGCGGATCGACGATCGTTCCGCCGCCTAGTCCGATGGAGATCAGATCCGGCATGCGGAAGAAGGTCCGCACGCCGCCGACATGGATCACCGAATTGGCCTCGCGGGGGAACCCGGAACGCAGGTGGCCGAAGTCCGTCGTGGTCCCGCCCACATCGGCAACCACGGCATCGTCGATCCGCGACAGGTAGGACGCCCCGCGCATCGAGTTGGTCGCGCCCGACGCGAAGCTGAAGACCGGAAAGGTGGCGGCGCGCGCCGCCTCGGCGACGGTGCCGTCATTCTGGGTGATGAAGAGCGGCGCCTTGATTCCGAGTTTCTCGACCACCTCGCGAAAGCTGCGGATGATGTCTTCCGCCATCCCGACCAGCGAAGCGTTCAAAAGCGCAGCGTTCTCGCGTTCGAGCAGCCCGATGCGGCCGAGGCGGTGCGAGCAGGTGACGGAAATATCCGGAATCTCGTTCCTCAGGATATCCGCCATCGCCTCCTCATCGCTTGGATCGAGCGGCGAGAACATCGAGGTGACGGCAACGGCATCCAACTCCAGGGCACGGATTTCCTTGGCGACCCTGCGCGCGCCGCTGACATCGAACGGCATGAAGGGTCGGCCGTCGTATTCATGGCCGCCTTCGAGCATCCAGACGCCGCCGGAAACCAGTGCCGCCAAATCCTTGGGCCAGTCGCAGAATGGCGGCAACGAGGTGGTGGCCGGCGCGCCGATACGGATCGCGCCGACCCGCGCCAACCCCTTTCGCTGCACGACGGCATTGATGAAGTGCGTGGTGCCGACCATGACGCCGTCAACGCGGCGGACGGATGGCTCCAGCCGCGACAGCTTCTCGATCGCGGCAACCATTCCTTCGGTGATGTTCTCAGTCGTCGCGGCCTTGACCGAATTGTGGATGGCGCCGTTCTCGATCAGAACAGCATCAGTATTGGTTCCGCCAACATCGATTCCGATGCACTTCATCTCAGAATACCGTCTTGAACATAACGTCATAGCCGAACGCCGCAGGTCCGACGTGCTGAAGCCCGCGCGGCGTCAGGAAGATTTCCGGAGCCGGCAGCGCCACGACCGCGACGCGCTGGCCATAGCGGATGAGCTCGGTGCCCAATGCGTCACCGGTGTCGCTGTCCAGCACACAGATCAGCTCCGGCGCCATCACCAGCGGCTCCCCGTCGCGCCAGGCAATGATCCATTCATTCTGGAAGTCGAGGGTGACGCGCTGGTCGGCATAGTCGTCCGTTCCGTTGATGTCCGCGCGTCCCCGCAGGAAGCCTTCGGTCGTGCGCCGCTCAACGCCGACAACCTTGCCGGTGAATATCCGCTTTCCGGATTCGCTTTCGAGGATGGCATCAACCGGATCGTGCTGGGTGCGCCGGGCCTTCTGTATGGCATGACCGAGCGCGATCGCTTTGGTGGTGGTGCCGTGGACACCCCATTTCTTGACCTCGGCGCCGGTGCGCGGCGCCTTGCAGGTCGATGCGATGGAGCCGAATTCCGTGCAGATTTTCCGGCTGGTCCGTTCCATCCATTTCCAGCTCGCCACGCGCGTGACGATGACTTCGTTGCCGCGCGGGTCGACCGACGTCAGCGGCCCAGCGGCAAGCTGCCCGACTGCGAAAGTCGTCATCTGCGCCTCCGGAAAGGCGCGGCCCATGGCGTCGCAGTCGACGACCGGAATGCCGAGATGCGCCGCGGCCATCAGGGCCTGCAGGCCGTTGCCGCCGCCGATCTCGATCCCCATCACGCCGCGAAATTTTCTGCCGATATGGTCCTGCATCACCTCGACGGCGCGCGCGCTCAACCTGCTGTCGGTCAACCGCTCCTGAATCACCAGCGGCGCGCCCTGAAACGAGACCACCGCAACATCGTCATCGTCAGCGAGATCTGATGGCGGCATCAGCTCGATCCGCACGCCCTCATCGTAGAGGCGGCGCAGATTGAGAAGGGCATGATAGGGACTGCCGCCGCCTCCGGTTCCCAGAATCGAAGCGCCAAGCGCCAAGGCCTCGATATCGTCCCTGCTGAGCTCCCTCATGATTCAGCCACCGAGCGCCCGCTTCGCATGGGCCTTGCCGCGACGCAGAGCAATGCCGCCGTTGGTCCCGAAGGAAACCACCATCTTCTGATCGCCGTTGCGCCGGCCGACCCAGAAGTCATCGCCGATATCGGTGCCGATCTTTCGGCCGGTGGCCAGAAGCAGTTCCGACATCCGCTTTTTCTCCTTCTGAGACGTAATCGACGAGGGATAGGACAAGCAGACGCCGACGAGCTCATTGACGTCGGCGCTGCGGAGGCTGATCGCGAGGGAGCCGATGCCGGGCAGGGCCTCGTTGCAGGATTCCGCAAAGCCGTCCTCGCGCGCCTGCGCCACCAGCCGCAAAACTGCGCTCAGCGACTGCGGCGAATGCGGCGAGCTCGGCGACAGCTTGCCGGGGTGACGGCGACGGATCTCGTCGTCGCTCAAACGCGAGAGCAGCGCACGGCCGATCGCCGTCTCGAATGCTTGAAGCCTGTAGCCGAGCGGCGTGACCACCTGCAGCGGATAGCTGCCGCGCCGCACCCGCACCACGAGGACATCGGCACCCTGCAAGATCGAGACATAGCCGGTGTATCCGGTGGTTTCGCACAGATCGACCAGCGCCGCGTCGGCCAGATCGTTCAGCGACGACGACAGGAACGAACGGTGCAGCCCCGCGACCTCCAGGAACAGCGGACCGATGCGATAGCGCGGCGGCCGGCCGACGCTTTCAAGAAGACTCTCGTCGCGCATGCTCGCCAGCAGACGCGCGGCCGAGCTTTTCGGCATCGACATCAGCCGTCTCACGTCGTCCACCGACAGCTCGCGGCGGTTGTCGCGAAACAGGCGCAAGACCGACGTTACGTTCTTCAGCGTGGTCATCATAAAGTCTTAAAATATGAGACTTATCTCTTAAATACTTTCATTCTCCCGACGCCTGATCAAGTGTTTTCTCGCGCACGGGATCCCCGAACGCGACACGCCGGATGCCGCGGATGATCGATTTTCGTTCTTGGATGATGGCTTCACGGGCGCCGCGGCATCACGCCGCCGCGCAGCCCGCTAAAGCGAGTCTTGTGCCTGGGAGAGGCGGCGCTGATGTTCTATGCTGGCGACGGGAGACAGGGTCCTACTCAACCGCCGACCCGCCTTGCGCGCAGGTCCGCGCGTAATCCGACGCGACGGGCGGCGCGCGCGTCCATCAGTTGAGGCCGGGCCACCGCAGCGGTGCGCATCTCGGATCAGGCATCAGCGATAGACATCTCGGCTTCGAGATGAGAGGCGATGGCTCTTCTCGATCAATGCGTCACAGATAGTCGATCATCAGCTTGATGCAATCGCCGCGATACGTGACCTGCCCCACGTAGATCACCCTGTTTTTCTCGTCGATGACGGTCCAATGCGCCTCGGCCGTTGGCGTGTTGAGGGGAATCTGCAGCATGTTTGCAACATACGGGTCCGCAGCACCTATCAGGAGCGTTTGTCGGGCGTGCATGACGGTCACCCCCTTCATGTCGGCCAATGTCGGCAGCGCCGCGTGAGTCCGGAACGCCTTTGGATTCCGGTCATAGATATCCTTGGCAAGATGGATGCTCACAAACGCATATGGATCGCCCTCGTGCGCCTGGATGCTGCGCAAGAAGACATACTCCTTTGCCGGTTTGGCTCCGGTATCGCCGAGCGGAGGAGCGGGGGACGGATTTTCGACCTGGACCTGAATGGGACGATTGTCCCGAATGGAGCGCAACAACGATTCCCACTGCGTCGACAGATGCAGCCAGTGCCGATCGCCGCCGTTCGACGTTACAAACGTCCCCCTGCCCTTTTGACGGCTGATAAGACCTTCCCGCTCCAGACGATCCATGGCTTGGCGCACGGTCACGCGGGCGACACCGAATTCGACCTGCAGTTCGCTTAGCGAAGGCACCGTACTGCCGGCGGGAAGACGGCCGCTTTGGATACGCTGCCGTATCGCCGACGCCAGCTGCAGGTAGAGCGGAATGCCACTCTTACGGTCGGTGGCCGCCGACACAGTCGCGCTTTTCTTGTCTTTCGCTCGCATGTTTTCCATCGTCGTCACATCAGTCCCCGCTACAGGACCGCGCCACACCGAGGCTTATCAATTTGCCCCCTTGCAGCCAACTGGTCTTAATGATAGGACTTTAAGTACGGTTAGCTGCGTGAGGTCGTTGATGAGTACGATCCTGATCCAGAATGCCGGCTGGGTGGTCACGATGGACCCCGAACGGCGAATTTTCACGGACGGCGCCGTTGCTATCGAAGACGATCGGATCGTCGAGGTCGGCAAGACCGATAAGATCAAGTTCAAAGCGGATAAGGTGATCGATGCCGCCGGGAAGATGGTTCTTCCCGGGATGATCGACACCCATGTCCACAATACCCAGCAACTTGGGCGCGGCCTCGCCGACGGCTGCGAAATCAACGTCCATTTGCTCGAACGCCTGTATGGCTACGAGACGGCCATGATGGCCGAAGACGCTTATTGGGCGGCACTGTGCTGCCAGCTCGAGCTGATCCGGGCCGGAACGACCTGCTTTATCGATCCCGGCAGCTATTTCCCGCGCGAAACCGCAAAGGCTGTCGGCGAAAGCGGGCTGCGCGGCGTCATCGCGCGAACCGCCTTCGATTTGCATACGACGCCGATCGGCGAGCTGCCGAAGGGCCGGTTTCGCGAAACCACCGACGAAGCCGTCGAGCGCGCACAACAGATGGTGACCGAGCTCAATGGTGCGCATGATGGGCGAATTCGGTGCTGGTTTGCGCTGCGAATTCTGTCCGGGTGCTCGGATGAGCTCATCCGCCGGATCAAAAAGAAAGCGGACGACAATCGCGTCGGACTGGTGATGCACGCCTCCGAATCGTTTGGCGAGGTGGCGGCATCCCGTGCCAAATACGGCGTGTCGGACGTCGAGCGGATGGCCAAGCTCGACGCGCTGGGTCCGAACATGGTTCTCATCCATATGGGCTGGGCGTCGCCGAAAGAGATCGTGCTGAGCCTGAAGCACGATCTGAAGATTTCTTGCACGCCGTCGACCGGCTATCGGCTCGGTCTGGCCAGCATGGAATTCGGCCGCTTCCCGGAGATGGTGGAGCTCGGCATTACCGTCGCCCTTGGATCGGACGCGGCGATGTCCAGCAACTATCTGGATATCGTCAGAGAAATGTTCCTCGCCTCCGGCGGCTCCAAGGCGCAGCGGCTTGATCCAAGCATCATGCCGCCAGAAACCGTGCTGGAGATGGCGACGCTCAACGGCGCCAAGGCCGCCCTGTGGAGCGATGAGATCGGCTCGCTGGAAGTCGGCAAAAAGGCCGACATCGCCATTTTCGATACGCGCAAGCCGGAATGGCAGCCCGTGCTCAATCCGCTCGCAAACCTCGTCTATTCGGCGCGCGGCGGCGCCGACACGGTTCTTTGCAATGGCCGCATTCTCATGGAGAACAACGTGGTGCTGAGCATCGACGAGAACCGCGCGCTGTCGGAGGCGAAGCAGCGGGGAGAGCGCATCGCCACGGACTCGGGTCTCTGGGACCTGATCAAGCCGAAATGGCCAATGTTCTGAGCGTTTGAGCAACGCGCCAACCAGTCAAACCAGCCGGCAATAACAACAAAGCGATATGAGGTCCTGACTTTCCATTGAGCTGAACATCGAGGGAGCCTGCCATGAGCAGAGTGACGCGTAAGCTAAGTGCCGTTATGCTTGCTGCCGTTGCATCCACAATGTTTGGTGGACTTGTTTGGGCTGAGCCTGGCGTCAGCGATAACGAAATCCGCATCGGAATGTGGACGCCCCTCAGCGGCCCTGTCGCCCTGCTCGGACAATCGGCTCGCGATGGCGTTCGCCTATGGGTTAACGAGATCAATGAGAAAGGCGGCGTCCACGGCCGCAAGATCAACTTCATTTCCTATGACGACGCGGGATCGCCGCAAGAGGCGCAAACGGCAATCCGCAGGCTGATCGATCAGGATCAGGTCTTCATGCTGATCTCCGGCTCGGTGAGCGGATCGACGCTTCCCGTCCGCCAGATCATCACGCGCGAAAAGGTGCCGTTCGTCTCTTCGATCTCGTCCAACAACAATCTGATGAAGCCGTTCTCGCGCTACATCTTCCGCGTCTATGCCAATGAGGACAGCCAAGCGCTCGGCATCATCAACTGGATGCTCGAACACGAGAAGATCAAGAAGCCGGCGATCATCTATAACAGCAACGATTATGGCGTCGGCGGTTATCAGATCTACCAGGATGTGCTGAAGAACAAATTCAAGGTGCCGTCGGTCGCCGCGGAACGCTACAATCCGGGCGACCAGGATTTCACCGCTCAGCTGCTTCGCATCAAAGCGGCAAATCCGGACGGGCTGCTGATTTACGCCTTTGCGCAGGAAGCCGGGATCATCGTCCGGCAGGCGAAGGAGCTTGGCCTGACGGCGAAGCTGTTCGGCGGCGGCGGCGCCTCGACGCCGCTTCTGCAGCGCGGCGCGGGAAAGGCAGCCGTGGGCTTCATGTCGGTGCTCGTCGTCCCGGAAATCCCAGAACGATCGCAAAATCCGGCCGTCGTCGCTTATCGCGACAAGCTGAAGGCAGCCTTTTACAAGGATGGTTTTCCGCCGGGCCGCCCATCGGAATACGACACGGCCGCCTATACCGCTGCCAAGCTGACCGAAGCTGCGCTCGAAAAGGTGGGCAAGAATCTGACCCGTGAAGCCTTCGTCGATGCGCTTGAAGCCACGAAAGACTTCAATATCGGAATGACGTTCCCCATCAGCTACAGCAAGACCAACCACGAAGGCACGACTCAGGTCGAGATCATCAAGGTCAACGATAATCTCGAATGGGAAAGTGTGGCGCAGAGCAGCGGGAAATAAGCACCGCAACCCATGGTCAACTCCGGCGGGGGTTGACCACCGTCTCCAACTCACCCAAGCCGAACGAGCCAGTTTGTGGAGATGTTTTCACAGATTCTGGTGAGCGGGATCACCCTGGGTAGCCTGTATGCGCTGGTCGGGCTGGGTTTCGTCGTCATCTACCGGGCCACCAAAGTCGTCAACTTCGCTCAAGGCGAAATGATGATGCTCGGCGCCATGCTGGCACTCTATTTCTATTCCGACCTCGGCCTTACGTATTTCGCCGCAATCGTCCTCGCGATAATCCTGTCCGGCATCTTCGGTGCGGTACTTGAGCGCGTCGCCTATCGTCCATTGCTGGACGCGCCGGTCGTCACGCTCATTCTGGCGACGGTGGCGGTGGGTCAGATGATCCGAGCCGCAGTGCGCATCCTTCGCGGCTCGGAGGTGAGCCGGTTTCCCTCGCTGTTCTCAGCGGAGCCGTTCACCGTCGCCGGCGTCGTGGTCACGCCGCTCAACCTCAGCATCATCGTCATTGCCGTGCTGCTGGTCTGTGCCTTCATGCTGTTCTTCCGCAAGACCAAGCTCGGCAAGGGCATGGAGGCCACGTCGGAGAACCGCGATGCCGCTGTGCTCGTCGGCATCAGCGTCAATCAGACATTCTCGCTTGTCTGGGCGGTCAGTTCGGGTCTGGCGGCCACCGCCGGCGTTCTGCTCGCCCCTCTCATCATCATCACACCGGAAATGGGAACGATCGGCATCAAGGGATTCATCGGCGCTATTCTCGGCGGTTTCAACAATATTCCGGGCGCCATTGCCGGCTGCTTCCTGCTCGGCGTGATCGAGAATCTCGGCGGCGTTTACATCGCGAGCTCGATGAAGGACGTCATTTCGTTCTGCGTGCTGGTCCTCGTGCTGATCGTCAAGCCGCAAGGCCTGTTCGGGACCGTGGAAGCCAAGCGCGCATGAACTCCTTGCAGCGAAAGCAGCTGGCGGTCGCAGCGGGCGCACTTGTCACGATCTCCTGTGCCTCCGCGCCGCTGTTTCTGCCGAACTATCCGTTGTTCGTTCTCAGCCTGGCGGTCGTCAACATTATCGCGGTTCTCGGCATCAATCTTGTGATGGGATACGCCGGACAAATATCACTCGGTCAAGCCGGCTTTGCCGCCATCGGCGCGTATACCGTGGCGCTTCTCGTCGTCAACTTCGAGGTGTCTTTCTGGCTCGCGCTTCTGGCTGGCGCGATCCTCGCAGCGGCATTCGGGTATCTTCTGGGATTGCCGTCATTGCGCCTTGGGCCGCTGTATGTGTCGATGGTGACATTCGGCTTTGGCCTGATCGTCGTCATCGTTCTGCAGAACTGGTACGAATTGGCGAACGGCCCGAATGGCATGGTCGTTCCGGCGCCGACGATTGCCGGCTACGAGCTGTTTCCGCGCGAATTTCATTTCGTCATCGTGATCGCAGCCGCAGCGCTGTTCTTGCTCGCGCGCAATATCGTCGATTCCAAGCATGGCCGTGCATTCATCGCGATACGGGAGAGCGAATTGGCCGCACGCGGCATGGGAATCAATCTCGCCCACTACAAGACCACCGCGTTCGCGCTTGGTGCGTTCTACGCCGGAGTCTCGGGCGGGCTGTTTGCCGGACTGGCGCAATTCGTCAATCCGGACGCGTTCATCTTTCCGGTTTCCATACTTTACGTCACGATGGCGATCTTGGGCGGCATCAATACACTGCTCGGCGCCGCGGTCGGTGGCGCGATGCTGACGGTGCTTCCGGAGCTTCTTCGCGGCACGGCGGAATACAAGGACTTTCTCACCGGCTTTCTGCTGCTTCTTTTGCTCATCTTCTTGCCGAAAGGGCTCGTCGGGCTATTTCGTGCTCGCAGCAAGCCGGCTGCGCCGGACAAGCCGGCGTCACGCGCCGCAGCCGAAGCACGCACACCGCTGCCGCCGAGTCTCGGAGGTCACGAATATTCCAATCCCAAAGCGCTCCTGGCCGTTGAGAATCTCGGCATCAGCTTCGGCGGCCTGAAAGCCCTTCAGAATATCCGGTTGACGCTCGAATCCAATGAAATCCTGAGCATCATCGGACCCAACGGCGCCGGCAAGACCACGCTTTTCAACTTGATCTCCGGCCTCTACCGCCCGACAGCGGGCACCATCTATTTCGAGAATATGGATATCACGGCGCTGCCGGCACATTTGCGCACACGATGCGGCATCGCGCGAACCTTCCAGAACCTCGAGCTGTTCAGCGAGATGAGCGTGCTGGACAATGTGCGCGTCGGCGGACATACGCGCCTGCATGGCCATCTGCTTCAGGCGGCGCTACGCACGCGCGGCGAACGCGCGGAGGAACTTCGATCACGGGAATTGGCCTTTGAGCTTCTGCGTTTCGTCGGTCTCGAATCCTACGCCAACCATCAGGCCAACAGCCTCGCATTCGGACATCAGCGGCTCCTGGAGGTGGCGCGGGCGTTGGCCTCCAATCCAAAACTGCTGCTGCTGGACGAGCCTGCCGCCGGCCTGAATTCGGCTGAGCTCGACTTCCTGATGAAGTTGATCGGCCGGATCCACAAGGAGCTGGGAATCTCCATCCTTCTGATCGGTCACACGATGCGGCTGGTCATGACACTGTCGCATCGCGTGATCGTTCTGGATCACGGCGTTCAGCTGGCCGAAGGTAGTCCGGCTCAAGTCCAGTGCAACCCCCGTGTCATCGAAGCCTATCTCGGGGGCGACAATGCTTGAGCTGAGAAACGTCAACGCCTTCTACGGCAAGATTCAGGCGCTGCGCGACGTCAGCCTGCGCGTCGACAACGGCAAGATCGTCAGCCTGCTCGGCGCAAACGGCGCCGGCAAGACCACGACCGTGCGCACGATCGTCGGCCTCAACCGGTCTGCCGACAACGACATCCGATTCGAAGGGCGTGCGATCGGCAAAGTGCCTTCCCATCAGATCGTCCGGCTCGGCATTGCAATGGTGCCGGAGCGCCGCGAGGTATTCGCGGACATGACGGTCGCCGACAATCTGGAAATGGGCGCGTATTCGCGTCGCGAGTCGCTCGAGCTGCGCCGCAATATCGACTGGATCTATCATCTCTTTCCCGTCCTGGCGGAACGGCGCAAGCAACGCGCCGGCTCCTTGAGCGGCGGACAGCAGCAGATGCTTGCGATCGGCCGCGCGCTGATGTCGCGTCCGCGTCTCCTTCTGCTCGACGAGCCGACGCTGGGGCTGGCGCCGCTGGTCGTGAAGCAGATTTTCGAAACGCTGCGTCAGCTGAATCACGAGGGGATGACGATTCTTCTCATCGAGCAAAATGCCAATCAGGCCCTGAAGCTCTCCGAGTACGCCTACATCCTGGAAAATGGACGAATAAGCCTCGAGGGAAGAAGCGCCGTGCTGATTGCGGACCCGATCGTTCAGCAATCCTATCTGGGAGCAATATGAACGAACGCATCTCGTACCATTTGCTGTGCAAGGAAAGAAGGAGCCCACGATTATGATCATCGACTGTCATGTTCACGCCGGCGAACTGAACAAGCATTACCCGGTGTGGTGGGTTGACGAGCTGTACCGCGTGTGGGGCGGCGTCCATCAATGGACCTATGACCGTCCGGCCATGTCGGTCGGCGAGCGCCTCGTCTACCAGATGGATCATGTCGGCATAGACATGATGTGCATCATGACCTCCGACCATCGCCGCGTCTATCCCAACGACGCAGGACCCTACACGCCGAACGATTATCTATTGGAAGTGAAAGCGGTCGCGCCGGAAAGATTTGCCATGACCTGCAGCGTCGACCCGTTCCGTGGCATCCCGGAAGCGGTCAAGGAGATCGAGCGCTGCGTCAAGGAGCACGGCTTCAACGCGTGCAAGCTTTATCCATCCTACGATCATTTCGATCCGCGGGACGAGCGCTTGTATCCGATCTACCAGAAGCTGGTCGATCTCGACGTCACGATGCAGATCCATATGGGCTACACGCCTTGCAAAAACGCTCCGATGAAGTTTCAGCAGCCCTATCTTCTTGACGACGTCGGCGCGAAATTCCCCGATCTCAAGGTGGTCATTGCACATGTCGCCTGGCCGTGGATCGACGAATGCCTCGCGGTCATCGCGAAGTGGGAGAACTTCCATGTCGATTTCGCCTATTGGGGCTGGTTCGGCGCGGAGACGACCTTCAAGACGGTCAAGCGGATCGGCGATTTGTGCGGCTACGATAAGATGTGCTTCGGCTCCGAGAATTCGCACACCCATATGGCGGTCGATATGTTCAAGAGCTTCGGCGACGTGGCCAGGAAGCTCGGCGTGGATCCGATCGCGCCGGCCGATATGGAAAAGATCATGTGGCAGAACACGGCGAGGCTGTGGAAGATCAAGCCGAAGCCGGCCGGGAACAAGAAATAGCCGTTGGTCATGACAGTCCGGCAGCGTGCCACGTGCCTATCATCGTCGGCGGGCGTGTTGTGAAGGGCCGTCTCGAGGGCCGGCGGATCCTGATCACGGGAGCAGGATCCGGAATCGGCGCGGCCATCTCCGAGCTGTTTGCCGCGGAGGGAGCCAGCCTGGCTCTTGTTGACCGGGACAGCGACGGACTCGAAGCGAAAGCGAAGGCCCTCTCCGCCCGGGCGATTTGTGCCGACGTGACCCACTATGACGCCATCAAGGCCGCCGTGGACCGGTCGGCCGCCGAGATGCGCGGCATCGACGGGGTGGTCAATGCCGCCGGTATTCTCCGGCTGTCGCCGTTTGACGCCAATGCACTGACGGATTGGCAGAACACGCTTCGAGTTAATCTGACCGGTCCCTGGATCGTCTGTCAGGCCGCATTGCCCCACCTGCGGGCCGCGCGGGAGGCCACAATCGTCAATATTGCAAGCGGCTTGGCGCTGCGGCCGGCTGCGAACTACTCCGCTTATATCGCCGCTAAGAGCGGGCTTCTCGGCTTGACCAAAGTCCTTGCGATCGAGCTTGCCCCTGCGGTTCGCGTCAATGCTGTTTGTCCCGGCGCGGTGGATACGCCGATGACGAGCGAATTGTATCGTGATCGGGCACAGCGCGCGGCAGCCGAAGCGAACTACGCCTTGAAGCGGCTTGGCACGCCGCGCGAGGTCGCCGAGGCGGTGCTTTTCCTCACCGGCTCGGAATCGCGGTTCATCACCGGAGTCTCCTTGCCGGTCGACGGTGGCCGCAGCTTTCACTGATCGGGGGATGGGCTTGGGAGCAGCCTCTTGACGATCCTGGTCATCAGAAACGCCGGCTGGGTCGTGACCGTCGATCGCGAGCGCAGGGTGATAACCGACGGCGCTATCGCGATCGTCGATGACCGTATCGCCTTCGTCGGCAAGTCATCTGATCTGCCGAGCCGTTTCTCCGCCGCGACCGTGATGGATGCGAGCGACATGCTGGTGTTGCCCGGATTTGTCGATACGCACGTTCATAATACGCAGCAGCTCGGGCGCGGTCTTGCGGACGAGTGTGACGTTCCTAAGCAGTTGCTCGGGCGTCTGTACGGTTACGAATCGGAGATGACGTCCGAGGATGCTTACTGGGCGGCCAGGATGTGCCACCTCGAATTGATCCGCGCCGGCACGACCTGCTTCCTCGATCCGAGCAGCTACTATCCGGGGGAAACTGCGAGGGCGGCGGGCGAGAGCGGCATTCGCGGCATCGTTTCGCGCACCGCATTCGACGTTCACAACACGACGATCGGCAAAATGCCGTCAAAGACGATGTTTCGCGAGACTCTCGCGGAGGCGCTGGAACGTGCCGAGCAGACCGTCGTCGCCCACAACAATACGCATGACGGACGGGTACGCGCATGGTTTGCGCTGCGCATTCTTGCGGGCTGCTCGGACGATCTCTGTCGCGGCATCCGCCGGCTGGCTGACAAGCACGGCGCGCCGATCGTCATGCACGCTTCGGAATCATATGATGAAATCGTCGGCTCGCGGCTCTCATCGGGCGTCAGCGACGTGGAGCGCCTGGAGAAACTTGGCGTGCTCGGCCCGGACATGGTGATGATCCATATGGGGTGGGCCAGCCCGCGGGAAATTCATCTCGCCCAGAAGCACGGTTTCAAGATTTCGTATACGCCGTCGACCGGCCAGCGGCTCGGGATGGGCGACAGCGACTACGGCCACTTTCCCGAAATGTCGGCGCTTGGAATTACCGTTTCGCTGAGCTGCAACTCGGCAATGTCCAGCAATTATCTCGATATGGTGCGCTTGATGAATCTCGGCGCCGGTTCAATGCGGTCGAAGCGATTGAATGCCTTCATCTTTCCTCCGGAAGACATGATTGAAATGGCAACCTTGAACGGTGCGATAGCCGTCGGCATGCAGGCCGATATCGGCTCGATCGAGGTGGGGAAGAAAGCCGATCTCGCCTTGTTTGATACGCGGCGGCCGGACTGGCGGCCAATTCTCAATCCGCTTTCCAATCTGGTGCATAGCTCCCGCGGCGGCGCCCACACCGTCATCGTCAATGGCAAAGTGCTGATGGCTGCGGGAAAGATGCGCATGATCGACGAGGCCGAGACCCTCGCCCAATGCCAGCGCCGCGGTATCGCCATCGCGCGCCGTTCGGGCCTCGATCGCATCACCCAATCACCGTGGCCGCAATTCTAGCACCGGTCCAATGAACCGCCTCATCAAGAACATCGATTGGATCGTCACCGTGGATGGTCGCCGCCGCATGATTGCGGACGGCGCGATCGCAATCCGAGGCGACCGCATCGAAGCCGTGGGAAAGTCGGCGGAGCTGGAAAGGAATTTCGCCGCATATGACGTCGTGAACGGACGGGGATTGATCGCGATCCCGGGGATGATCGATACGAATGTCGCCACGGTCCAGCAGCTCGGCCGTGGCGCGGCGGATTTTTGCGACATCCCCCAATTCATGTTGCAGCGGACGCTGGCATATGAGGCGGCGCTGTCGCCGGAAGACGCATTGGCAGCAAGCCGCGCTTGCCATCTTGAGATGATCAGATCCGGAACCACATGTTTTGTCGACAGCGGCAGCCGCCATCCGGACGCAGTTGCCGAAGTTGCCATCGAGAGCGGCCTTCGCGCGACTGTGGCGCGCGCCTGCTACGACCAGTTCGACACGTTCATGGGGGCCTTTCCTGCGTCTTTTGCGCGCGAAAGCGCTGGGGAAGCCGTCAGCCGTGCAGCCGCTTGCGCCGACTACGTTCGCCGGATGGGCTGCGATCGGATCCGGCCGGCGTTGGCGCTTCCGTGGCTCGCGGCATCCAGCGATGAACTCTGCAGGCAGGTCGCTGATCTCGCGCGAACCGACGCGCTGCCGGTGATTGCAGCCGCGGTCCGATCGCGGGATGACGCGGTTGCGTCACGACGTCAGCATTCATGCACCGAAATCAAGCGATTGCAGTCGGCAGGACTGCTGATGCCGACCAGCATTATTGCGCATGCCGGATGGACGAGCCCGGAAGACCTGGCCGATATCAAAGCCAGCAATGCGACCGTTGCATGCTGTCCGTCGGCGGCGTTCCGCCTCGGCACAGGAGCCATGGAGTTCGGCCGTTATCCGGAGCTGCTCGCGTTCGGCGTCAACGTCACGTTGGGGTCGGGTTCTGCGATGGGGAGCAATTATATCGATATCGCGCGCCAGCTCTATCTCTTTGCAGGCGCGAGCAAGAGCTTTCGGCTGGACGCCACCATCGTGCCCCCGGAAACAGCGTTGGAAATGGTAACGATTCGCGCGGCATCAGCCCTTGGGCTCGCCAGCGAGATCGGCTCGCTGGAAGCGGGGAAGAAAGCGGACATCACATTCTTCAACATGATCGCGGCTGACTGGGCACCGGTCATCAATCCCATCGCAAACCTCGTATTCAGCTGTCGCGGTGGCGCGCACACGGTCATCGTCGATGGCCGTGATCTGATGACAGCCGGGCGCGTGTGCTCGATCGATGAAGATCGCGTTCTGCATGAAAGCCAACTGCGGGCGGAAGCCATCGCCCAGCGGAGCGGGCTCGATCGATTTTGCACCTCGCGATGGGCTGTAAGCTGAAACAATGCGACGACATCAGTCGCCTTCATTATAGGCATAGCGCTGCCCATGCCGCCGATGCACAAGACAGGGATTGTCAGAAGGTTTGAAAAGGCTGGTGGGCCTGCCCGGACTCGAACCGGGAACCAGACCGTTATGAGCGGTCGGCTCTAACCATTGAGCTACAGGCCCGGCGACGTTCTAGCAATGCGCAAGGCGGGCCGATAGTCCGTTGCATCGGCAATGAGTGCACGGCGCCGACCACAGCGGCTGCGAGCAGACCGCGTGGCCGTCAACGTGTCCTGCGTCGGCATCTCGAAGTCGTTTCCCGGCGCGGCCGCCGCGCCAGCCCAGCCGTCAGACAATGCCGCCGCCACGAATGCTGGCCCCATGGCCGCCGTGACCGCTGCGGTGCAGTGCCGGAGCGCGCTGGCGCATGCCCCGCTCGATCTTCAGCCGATCCGGCACTGGGCTGCTGCCGGACCGAGCGCGGCGATGGACATTTTCGGCTGACCGCGCGTCCCGGAGCCGTCAGTCGGTGCCGCGAAGGCCCAGTCACCCCGCATCGCGCCGTCGCCGGGGCCGTCGAGATCGTCATGGAACGCCGGTGGGAAGCGCGCGGTTTTCCTCGCAGTCGCGAGGCTCCCCATGACGCCTGCCGCACGCATCGCAAATGCCCCGGCCCGGCCGCTGTCCGGCCGGGACTCGTCCCGCGTGTGTCTCTCCGAATGCGCGTGGCCTGGTTGGTTCTCGCGGATAGCGCGACTCAGCTATGAGACACGCATGCTTCCGAATCTTCGGCTCATGTTGGCCGGAGCCGCGGCTCTGTTCCTCGTCATGCTGGCTGCTCTCAGCCTCGCCGTCCCTGCCCCGCAGGGCACCACGCCGCGCGTGGTCACCGCCGCGTTCGGTCCGCGCGGCGCGCTGATCAGCCAGGACGATCATCCGGAATGGCGCCAGTTCCTGGTCCAGGCGGCGCTGCGGCGCGCCGACGAGCTCGAGAAGCTGAAGCAGCTTCCCGATCGCGCCGAGGCGGCGCCGCTGCGCTGGGCCAGCCTGCCGGTCGAGGCGCAGGACCATGCGCCGCAGGACGCCGCGGATATGCTTGCCGAGGTGCCGAGCGCGACCATTCCGGTCGAGATCGGAGAGGCAAGCTCGACCGAGCTGCCGGTGACGCAGATGGAGGAGCCGGCGCCGCCGCCGGCGGCCCCGCGCGCCATCGACGAAGACAACGAATCCCCGTCCGCGCCCGCCGTGCCGGAGCCGTCAGCGCCGGTGGCGCAATCGGCGGAGGTCCGTCAGGCCGTGCCGCCACCGGATTCGACGGGCGACGATCGACCAGCGCTCACCGAAACCGAGGTCCGCCTGCCGCAAGCGCGGCCGGACACGAGCGCGAAACCGGTGAAAGCGGTGGCGGCGAAGCCGGTCAAGCGCGTGGTGAAACGCAAGCTGCGGCGCGTGGCCCGCAACGCGACCGCGCCCGCGCCCGCGGCGCCGCAGACCGCCAATCCATTCTCGAGCCTGTTCGGGCAGAGCAATCCGCCGGCGTCACAGTGAGCGACCCCGAGAGGGTCGCGGCCGTCCGTTCAGATCAGTGGCTGGTCAGGCGATCCGCAGGTGCCGCTGCGGCCGCAGCATCGTCACGGTCTTGTCCGGACATCGGCTCCGCCGAGGCTTCCTGCCGCAACGCGGCGACCGGAGCCGAGGCTTCGGCCGCAGGCTTCGACAACGCATAGGCGTTCAGGCCGCGGCGCTTGGCATCGTAATAATAACCGCGCGCATAAAGCCCGACCGCGCGATCATGATTGCCGCCCGCGACTTTGTAGGCGCCGGCGAGATAGCGCACCGCATAGGTCATGTTGGTGTCGGCATCGAGCAGGCCCTGCGCCGTGCCCGTGTAGCCGAGCGCGCGCGCCGTGCCGAGGCGGATCTGCATGATGCCGTAGTTGCCGCGCGACACCGCACGCGGATTGTAGCGGCTCTCTCGCATGATGACGCGATGGACGAGCGATACCGGCACGCCGTTGGCCGCCGCATGCTTCGCCACCAACTCCTGATAGGCGCCGCCGATGCCGTGGCCGGCGGCGTTGCCGTTGGCATCGAGCCGCGCCGCACGCCGCGCGGCGACCGACGGCTTGCCATGCGCGCTGACCGATCTTGCATCGATTGCGACCTTGCCTGAATTGATGTCCTGCGCCGAAGCGGAGAGTGCGGGAATGGCGAGCGAGGCAAAGGCAACGGCAAGAGGTAAACGCATGAGATCGGTCCCGCGTTGTTCGAGGTGATTTCGCACTGACAGGCCAAATACGGCATCGATGTGGCAGCACATCGCACTGCAAAACGGAACCTGCCGCCGCTGCCATGGATGCCGGTCCCGCCGAGCTCTCGCGGCAGCAGCGTTCGCGCTGAAAAATCAAGCGATTGGCCGGACTTACGCAGCGCAGCCGCGGCTTCTCCGCCGGCAACCTTAATGTGAGGAAAATCGGCCACAGCAGTCAGAAAATTTACGCTTGGCATGTCAGTGATGGAATGCGGCCGCGCGGAAGCCCAGCGCAGGCCGCAGGGCCGTGACCGAACCTGCACGCGATGAGTCATTCTCGTATGTCTGACACTGGCGTTCCTGCACCGCGCCTTCGCACCTTTCTCAAAGGCGTGGTCTATTACGACAACCGGCACGTCTCGATCGAATGCACGGTGCGCGACCTGTCCGACACCGGCGCGCGCATCACCTTCCCCGCTCCGGTCACGGTGCCGGATGCGATCGAGTTGTTCATCCCGCAGAAGCAGCGCGCCTTCCTGGCGCAGGTCGAGCGCCGCGAGCCATGCGAGATCGGCGTCTCGTTCCGTGACCAGCGTTCGGGCGCACAGCGACGCGAGATCGATGCGGCGATCACGGACCGCGTCAGCGCGCTCGAGCACGAGGTCGCCGCGCTCAAGCGCATGGTGAAGATGCTGCGAGAGAAAGTGCTGCCGGGCGACGCGGAGATTTAGCGCTCACGGATCGTCTCGGCACATCTGCGATCGTGTCCGTCAGTCGCGCGGGATCGGTCGCGGCCGGCCGTCATCGTCGATGGCGACGAAAGTGAAGTTGGCGTCGGTCACCTTCTCGCGGCGGCGCGTGCGAAACCGCACCGCCCACGCTTCGATGTGGATCTTCATCGAGCTGCGGCCGATGGCGCCGATCTCGGTATAGACCTCGAGCACATCGCCGACCCGCATCGGCCGGATGAACGTCATCGCATCGATCGACACGGTGACGACCCGGCCCTGGGCACGCTCGACGCCGGCGATGCCGCCGGCCTGATCCATCCGCGACAGCACCCAGCCGCCGAAAATGTCGCCGTTGGCGTTGGTATCCGCCGGCATGGCGCTGATGCGCACCGTGAGCGCGCCGCGCGGGCCGGCCTGGTCATCGGTCATGATGGCGGCTTTCCCCCGAAAGCGCCCATCCTGTCACGGCCGCGGCCCGCCGCGCAAAAGGCGCAGCCATCCTCGTCGCGGGACTGCACCGCGGATGCTGCGGGTCCTCGGATGGAAGCCGGGTGCCGCCGTCAGGCCGCCTGCCGCCGATGCCGGCCCTCGCGCACCTCCTCGATGATCTTGGCGGAGAACGCTTCGAGGTCACCGGGATTGCGCGAGGTGATGACGCCGTTGTCGGTGACGACCTCCTTGTCCTGCCATGTCGCACCGGCATTGACCACGTCGGTCCTGATCGAATGGTAGGACGTCATGGTCTTGCCCTTGGCGATGCCGGTCTCGACCAGCAGCCACGGCGCGTGGCACACCGCCGCCACCGTCTTGCCGGCCTCATGGAATGCCTTGATGAGCGCCAGCGCATCCTTGTTGACGCGCAGCAGGTCGGGGTTGATCTGGCCGCCCGGCAGCACGATGGCGTCATAGTCCTCGGCACGTGCGGCGGACAACGGCTTGTCGACCTTGACCGGACGACCCCAGTCTTTCTTGTCCCAGCCCCTGATCTCACCCCGCTCGGGCGAGACCACGTCGACCTGCGCGCCCGCGGCCTTGAGCCGGTCGCGCGGCACTTCGAGCTCGGACTGTTCGAAACCGTTGGTGGCGAGAATGAGGATGCGCTTGCCGTCAAGCTGGCCTGGCATGGCGGAATCTCCCGTTTGCTGAAGGTTGCCGGTTCAGGGAAGACAACGGCCGAACTGCCATCCGGGTTTCTGAAGACGCGCGTCGCGGTCGTCCCGCGGTTCCGCCACGCGCACCTGGGCGCTAATCTTGCGGCATGACCGCACCAGATTCCGCAGCGACGCCGACTTCCGTCTCCCACGCCTACGAACTGGCGTTTCTCCTCGACAACAAGCGCTTCTTCTGGCCCGGTCTATCGTGCCTTTGCGCGCGCGCTCAATGCCCGGCTGGCCCACGCACCCGAAGCGGCGATCCGCTTCACCACCGGCATGTCGGAAAGCCGCTATACCGGCTTGAAGGTGATGGCGTCCTCGCCGGACTGTTCTTCGTCGGCCTGCCGCTGATGCTGGTGTTCCTGGTCCACGACTGGCGCGTGCTCGGCGTGCTGTTTGCCGGCGCGATGTTCGTATGGCCGTTCTGGCGCATCGTCCAGAACAACAAGCCGCGCAGCTACGATCCGCGCAATCCGTCCGGAGAGTTGATGGAGTAGTCGGGACGGCAAAGGAAACGGCGGGCGCTTGGCCCGCCGTTTCGATTGAGCCTGTCTCGACCGACTGTCGTCGAGGGCGCTCAGGCCGGTTTTAGTTGTCCAGGAAGCTCCGCAGCTTGCGGCTCCGCGACGGATGCTTGAGCTTGCGCAGCGCCTTGGCCTCGATCTGGCGGATGCGCTCGCGCGTCACCGAAAACTGCTGGCCGACTTCCTCCAGCGTGTGATCGGTGTTCATGCCGATGCCGAAGCGCATGCGCAGCACGCGCTCCTCGCGCGGCGTCAGCGAGGCCAGCACCCGCGTCGTGGTCTCGCGCAGGTTGGACTGGATCGCGGCGTCGATCGGCAGCACCGCGTTCTTGTCCTCGATGAAGTCGCCGAGATGCGAGTCTTCCTCGTCGCCGATGGGCGTCTCGAGCGACAGCGGCTCCTTGGCGATCTTGAGGACCTTGCGCACCTTCTCGAGCGGCATGCCGAGCTTCTCGGCGAGCTCCTCCGGCGTCGGCTCGCGGCCGATCTCGTTGAGCATCTGCCGCGAGGTGCGCACGATCTTGTTGATGGTCTCGATCATGTGCACCGGGATGCGGATGGTGCGCGCCTGGTCGGCGATCGAGCGGGTGATCGCCTGCCGGATCCACCAGGTCGCATAGGTCGAGAACTTGTAGCCGCGGCGGTACTCGAACTTGTCGACCGCCTTCATCAGGCCGATATTGCCTTCCTGGATCAGGTCGAGGAACTGCAGGCCGCGATTGGTGTATTTCTTGGCGATCGAGATCACCAGACGCAGGTTCGCCTCGACCATCTCCTTCTTGGCCTGACGCGCCTCGCGCTCGCCCTTCTGCACGCTGGCGACGATCTTGCGGTATTCAATGATCTCGACGCCGGTCTCGCCGGCGAGCTGGTGGATCTGCGTGCGCAGCTCCTTGATCTTGTCCTTTTCGTTGGCAACCAGCGCCTTCCAGCCCTTGCCGGACAGCTTGGAGACGCGGTTGAGCCAGCGCGGGTCGAGTTCCGAGCCGATATATTGCTTGAGGAACTCCTCGCGCGAGACGCCGTAGCTCTCGGCGAGCCGCATCAGACGGCCCTCATAGGATACCAGCCGCTTGTTGATGTCGTAGAGCTGCTCGACCAGCGCGTCGATGCGCGCCTGGTTGAGCCGCAGCGACTTCACCTCGGCGATGATCTCTTCCTTGAGTTTCTTGTATTTGCGCTCCTGCGCCGGCGACAACGACAGGTTCTTGAGCTTGTTCTCGATATCCTGGTCCTGCAGGCGGCGCAGCCGCTTGTAGGCGTCGGCGATGTTGTCGAACGCCTCCATCACCTTCGGCTTCAGCTCGGCCTCGATCGCGGCGAGCGACATGGAATTCTCCATGTCGTCCTCGTCGAAATCGCCTTCGCCGGCGCCGTCGATCTTCTCCTCGTCGTCGCCAGCAGGCGCCTTGAACGGCGTCGGCTGCGGCGGCGCAGCGGGCGGTGCGGCAGTCGGCACGACCTGCAGATGCGGCGCGCCGGCCACCGGCTGCGCGCCCGCGGTGCCGTCGGCGCCGGCGACATTGCCGGTCATGCTGCCCTTGGCGTCGGGGCCGGCATAGGTCGCTTCGAGATCGATGATGTCGCGCAGGAACACCTTGCCTTCGTTGAGTTCCTCGCGCCAGATGATGATGGCCTGGAAGGTCAGCGGGCTTTCGCACAGGCCGGCGATCATCGCCTCGCGGCCGGCCTCGATGCGCTTGGCGATCGCGATCTCGCCCTCACGCGATAACAGCTCGACCGAGCCCATCTCGCGCAGATACATCCGCACCGGATCGTCGGTGCGCTCGGACGGCTCCTTCTTCTCGGCGGTGGCGAGCGCCTTCGGCTTGGCCTCGACGAGGTCGGTGCCGGTATCGACGTCGTCGTCCTCCTCGTCGTCCTTGTCCTCGCTCTCGTCGGCTTCCTCGTTCTCGATAACGTTGATGCCCATCTCGTTGAGCATCGCCAGCGTGTCCTCGATCTGCTCGGAATTGACCTCCTCGGAGGGCATCACCGCGTTGAGCTGCTCATAGGTGACGTAGCCGCGCTTCTTGGCGCTCTTGATGAACTTCTTCACCGCGGCGTCGTTGAGGTCGAGCAACGGCAGCGGGGAATCCGGCGCCTCCGGCGTGTCCTTCTCAGCCGTTTCCTTGTCCTGCTCTTTGATCTTCACCTTGCTCGCCATTCGTACTCTCTCTGCTCGACGCTGGCCGGCGGGGGGTGCCTTGGCAGCGCCGGCGGTCGCGCCAAGCTGCCAGAGCCGTCACCGGACGGCGGAAAGGGCAGCGCCAAAGATCACGACAATCCTGGCCTGCCCGCGAATCGATCCTTACTGTCCTGGGCCCGCGCTTAAGGCCCGCTTAACCCTGACGTAACGTGGCGGATGAAAAACCCTTTATTCTGCCGTCTCCCGACTCTCAAGCCTGAATCCCGCAGCGGCCGCACCACACACGCCGGCGGCAGCCGACGGTCAAAGCCCGCGAAAAAGGCCCCTCGCCTGCCGGCCAGAGACCCTGTCGTCAGCAATCGCCATGCGGCCTACAAGGCCCGCACCGGGCGTCCCGAGGAGGCACCGAAGCCTTCGATCAGCGCCTCGGTCCCTTCGATGGCAGCGATCCGGGTCTTGACGTCCCGCAGCCAGGCATAATTGGCCTCGCTGGCATCCTCGCCAAAGGCCGCCTCGGCCTCCCTGAGCTCCTTAGCTAGGGAGTGCCATTGCTGATGCAAGGCAATGAGCTGCTGCCAGGTGATGAGAACGTCAGCCGCGGCAGCCTCGATCCGCACGCCCCAGACCGAGGACGTGGTGATGGCGCCGGCGAGCCGGTCCAGCATGTCGGCAAAGCCGCGGCGGATCAGGTCGGCGCGCAGCGCCTCGGCCTGGACCGAGGCGTCCTGGGCAAAGCCGTCGATGATCGCGCCCTTGAGCCGCTCGGCATCGGGATGGCGGAACGACAGCGACGACAACTGCTCGAGGTGGTCGTGCAGCAGCCAGGGATGGTTGAGCACGGACTGCAGGATCAGCGCCTCCCGGCGCGGCATGGCGGCGCGATGGCCGCGCATGACCGGCGAGGACGCGAGCTGCTGGCTCAGCACCGTATAGGGCGACGCCTGCGGGCCGCGCGCCTCGCGGAACCCGGCGCGGGTGCCCGCCGGCCGGCCCGGCAGCGCGTCGCGGCGCCAGTGCTCTGCCGCGGCCCAGCGCGGGAACGGCCCGCCGCCGGCAAAGGCGCCCCGGCGCGGCGCGATGTCGAAGAACGCCGCAAGCCGCGCCTCGAACTCCTGCCGGTAATATCTGCGCACGGATTCATCGCCGATCGTCTTCAGCGCGCCGGCGATCCGCGCCTCCAGCGCGGCGCGGCGCTCCGGCGTGTCGAAGCCGCCCGGCTCGATTTCGCGCTGCCACAGCATGTCGGCGAGCGGCTTCGCCTGCGCGATCACGTCGGCAACCGCCTCCCGGCCGCCGGAGCGCAGCAGGTCATCCGGGTCCTGCCCCTCGGGCAGCAGCGCGAAGCGCAGGCTCTTGCCCGGCGCGAGCCGCGGCAGCGCGAGGTCGAGCGCGCGGTAGGCGGCGCGCTTGCCGGCACCGTCGCCGTCGAAGCACAGCACCGGCTCGGCGCCCATCTTCCAGATCAGGCCGAGCTGGTCCTCGGTCAGCGCGGTGCCGAGCGGCGCCACCGCAGCCGGGAACCCGGCCCGCACCATGGCGATGACGTCGACATAGCCCTCGACCACCACGACCTGCGCGCCCTGATGCGCCGCCTGCCGCGCCGCCGCGCCGTTGTAGAGCGTGTGGCCCTTGTGGAAGAGCGCGGTCTCCGGCGAGTTCAGGTATTTCGCCGGCGCGTCCTTATCGAGCGCGCGGCCGCCGAAGGCGATGATACGGCCGCGCAGATCGGTGATCGGGAACATCACGCGGTCGCGGAAGCGGTCATAGGGAACCGGGATGTCGTCGCCGGCGATCAGCAGCCCGGCCTCGACCATGTCCTCGACCGGCACGCCCTGCCTGCCGAGATGCTCCTTCAGCGCGAACCGCTCGGCGGTGGCATAGCCGAGCCGGAACGTAAGCTGCGTCGCGGCATCGAGCCCGCGGTCGGCGAGATAGCCGCGCGCCCGGGCGCCGTCGCGACCGGCGAGCACCGCCTGGAAATAGGCCGCGGCGAGTTCCATGACCTCGTGGAGCGTCTTGCGCTTCCTCTCGCGCTCTTCCTCCTCGCGCGTGCTTTTCGGCAGCGGCAGGCCGGCCATTTGCGCCAGCCGCTCCACCGCCTCGGGGAAGCTGACGCCGTCGGTCAGCATCACGAAATCGAAGATCGAGCCGTTCTTGCCCGAGGAGAAGTCAAACCATGCCTGCTTCTGGTCGTTGACGAAGAACGACGGCGTCTTCTCCTTGTTGAAGGGCGACAGCCCCTTGAACTCGCGGCCCGCGCGCGTGAGCTTGACGCGCCGGCCCACCACCTCCGAGACCGGGAGCCGGGACTTCAGCTCGTCGAGGAACTGGGGCGAGAAGCGCATCGGGGCTCGGATGGGGGTTCAGACCGAATCGGCTGCCCCGATCATAGACCGGGCGGAGGGGCGTTTTGGCGGCTGGCGGAAAGACCGGTGCCGGACGCCGGTCCGCCCCCGCTTTCCACGCCAATTCACAGGCCCATCGTCCCTTCCGGCCGCAGCCTTGCCCCTTGGGCTTTGTCACCTCCGATCAGGCGCAAAGAGGACACCCTTTCCTCTGACGGGTCATCCGCTAAGCTTCGCGCCCACCGCAGCCGAGCAGACCCTCATGGACCTCCGCCACATCTCCGCCGGACCGAACCCGCCCAAGGACATCCACGCTATGATCGAGATTCCGCTGGGCGGCGTGCCGGTGAAATACGAGATCGACAAGGCTTCAGGCGCGCTGTTCGTCGACCGCTTCCTGCACACCGCGATGTTCTATCCGGGCAATTACGGCTTCATCCCGCAGACGCTGTCGACCGACGGCGATCCCTGCGACGTCATGGTGGTGAGTCAGGTGCCGGTGGTGCCCGGCGCCATCATCCGCTGCCGCCCGGTCGGCGCGCTGATCATGCAGGACGAAGCTGGCGGCGACGAGAAGATCCTCGCGGTGCCGGTCGACAAGCTCAATCCGTTCTACACCGACATCCGCGACTACCGCGACCTGCCGCACATCATGTGCGAGCAGATCGCGCACTTCTTCCAGCACTACAAGGACCTGGAAAAAGGCAAGTGGTCGAAAGTGGCGGAATGGCTCGATCCGGCCGACGCGCAGGCGCTGGTGATGGAGGCGATCGCGCGCGCCAAGGCGAAGCAGGAGTGAGCCGCCGCGCCGCTACAGCGGCAGTGCGATGCCGCAGGTCAGCCCCTCGGGCTCGAAGCTGCGGCTGACCTTGCAGTCGTCGAGGCCGCGCTCGAGCACGATCGAGCCGAATCCTTTCCGGCGCGGCGGCGCCACCGGCGGCCCGCCGCGCTCGCGCCACAGGAACGATAGCATGTCGCGCGCGTCGCTGTCGGGCGCGACGCTCCAGGTCATCTCCACGGTGCCGGTGTCGTTCGACAGCGCGCCGTATTTCACCGCATTGGTGGCGAGTTCGTGGATCACCAGAGCAAAGGAGACGACGCTGCGCGAAGGCAGCGCGGCGCGCGGGCCGCGCAGGCTGAGCCGTGTGCTGGCCGCACCCTGCATCTCCAGCTCCTGCCGCACCAGCGTCTCGAGATCGGAGCCGTCATGATCGCCGTTCAGCAGCGAGCGGTTGGCGACGGCCATCGCGGCGATGCGACGGCTCACGGCGTCGACGAAGTCCGCCGGATCGCCGGTCAGCCGCGCGGTCTGGGTGATGATCGCCTGCACCACCGCGAGCGTATTGTTGATGCGGTGCGCCATCTCGCGTACCGACATGGTCGGCTGCGCATTGGCGCGCCGCTCCGACGCTGCACTCGACCCGCTCGCACTCATCGTCTGCCTGATGCCCGCCAACGATGGCCTGAAGATGACGCGCCGTCTCAGCCGGACAGCATCCCCTTCACCTGGCCGCTGACCTTGCCGAAATCCATCCGCCCGGCATATTTCGCCTTCAAGGCGCCGATCACCTTGCCCATGTCCTTGATGCCGGCGGCGCCGGTATCCTTGATCGCGGCTTCGATCGCCGCCTTGACCTCGCTCTCCGACATCTGCTGGGGCAGATAGGAGGCGATGATGGCGATCTCCTCGCCCTCCTGCGCCGCCAGCTCCGGGCGCCCGCCCTTTTCGTAAAGTTCTTTGGATTCCTGGCGCTGCTTGATCATCTTTTGCAGCACCGCCAGCACCTCGGCATCGCCGAGCGGCGGCTTTCCGGCGCCCCGCGCCTCGATGTCGGCATTCTTGAGGGCGGAGTTGATCAGCCGCAGCGTCGACACCGCCCGCTCGTTCTTCGCCTTCATCGCTTCCTTCAGGGCATTGTTGATGTCGTCCCGGAGCACGTCATTCGTCCTTCCGCTGTTGCCTTTGGTCCATGACCTTGGGGGAGAAGCGCGCGCCGCCCCCCCTTGCTTCGCGCACCATTATACGCGAGTAAGAGGCCATGTCCCCGCAGCCCTCCGACAATCGGCCCTCCCGGCCGGCGACTTCAGGCTGGGCCGAGCCGAAGACCACCGCCCTGCTGGTCCTTGCTGATGGAACCGTGCTGGAAGGCAGCGGCCTCGGCGCCCATGGCCATGCGGTCGGCGAGGTCTGCTTCAACACCGCGATGACGGGCTACGAGGAAATCCTCACCGACCCGTCCTATGCCGGGCAGATCATCACCTTCACATTCCCGCATATCGGCAATGTCGGCACCAACGACGAGGACATCGAGACCATCAACATGGCGGCGACGCCGGGCGCCCGTGGCGTCATCCTGCAGACCGCGATCACCGCGCCTTCCAACTACCGTGCTACGCTGCATCTCGACGGCTGGCTCAAGCGCCGCAACATCGTCGGCCTGTGCGGCATCGACACCCGCGCACTGACCACGCTGATCCGCGAGAAGGGCATGCCGAATGCGGTGATCGCCCACGATCCCGCCGGCCGGTTCGACCTCGAGGCACTGAAGCGCGAAGCCCGGGATTGGCCGGGCCTCGTCGGCATGGACCTGGTACCGATGGTGACCAGCGGCCAGCGTTTCACCTGGGACGAGACGCCGTGGCAGTGGGGCCAGGGCTACGGCCGGCAGGACAATCCCGAGTTTCACGTCGTCGCCGTCGATTACGGCATCAAGCGCAATATCCTGCGTATGCTCGCCGGCATCGGCTGCAAGGTCACGGTGGTGCCGGCGCAGACCCCGGCCGACGATATCCTGGCGCTGAAGCCGGACGGCGTGTTCCTCTCCAACGGCCCGGGCGATCCGGCAGCGACCGGCACCTATGCGGTGCCGGTGATCCGCAAGCTGATCGATTCCGGCACGCCGACCTTCGGCATCTGCCTCGGCCACCAGATGCTCGGCATCGCGGTCGGCGGACGGACCGTGAAGATGCATCAGGGCCATCACGGCGCGAATCATCCGGTCAAGGACCTGCAGACCGGCAAGGTCGAGATCACCTCGATGAATCACGGCTTCGCGGTCGACAAGGACACGCTGCCGGCGGACGTGGTGCAGACCCATGTCTCGCTGTTCGACGGCTCGAACTGCGGCCTCGCGCTCAAGGACAAGCCGGTGTTCTCGGTGCAGTACCATCCGGAGGCCTCGCCTGGCCCGCGCGACAGCCATTACCTGTTCACGCGCTTCGTCGAGATGATGCGCAAGGCTAAGGATAAGGCGAACAGCGGGGCGAAGAAGATCGCCTGACGACGATGCGGGCCTCGCGCGCCGTGCGGACGAGAGAGCTGTTGCGATGAAGCAAGGCAAGCTGCCGGCAGACCGCGTCCTGCGATTCATGTTCGCCGACGACGGCGTGGTGCCGAACAATCCGGCGCTGCCGCTCCTCATCTATCGCGGCGCCTTCGATCTCGCCAAGGAGAGAAGCCCGGAGGCGCGCATCGAGCGCACGTTCAAGAGCAACCGCTGGGGCGATTGCTGGCGCTACGGCATCTATCCCTACACGCATTATCATTCCGAGATTCACGAGGTGCTCGGCGTTGCGCGCGGCACGGCGCGGGTGCAGTTCGGCGGCGACCGTGGCACCGCGCTCGATCTCGCGCCGGGCGACGTCGCGATCCTGCCCGCCGGCACCGGCCACCGCTGCCTGTCGGCGTCGCCGGACTTCTGCGTGGTCGGCGCCTATCCGGCGCAGGGCCGCTTCACGCTGTTTCGCACCAGCGCCGCCGAACATGCCGCGGCGCTTGGCACCATCGCGCGCACGCCGCTACCGGACACCGATCCGGTCTACGGCGCCGACGGCCCGCTGCGCGACGCCTGGAACGCAGGCCGCGCCGCATGACCTCGGACTGGGTCAAGTTCTACGACTTCCGCCACTCGATCATCTATGTGAACGAGCGCCACCGCGACGTGCATTACGCGCGCATCGCGCAGGACATCGCACCCTACATCCCCTCGCCGTCGGCGCGCATGCTCGACTACGGCTCGGGCGAGGCGCTGCATGCCGACGAGATCGCGGCGCGCTGCGGCGCGCTGGCGCTGGCGGAAGCCGCGCCGAACGTGCGCGCGATCCTCAAGCAGCGGTTCGCGGATAATCCGAACATCACGGTGATGACGCCGGAGGAGGTCGCGGCCCTGCCGGCGGGCTCGTTCGACCTGATCGTGATGCATTCGGTCGCGCAATATCTCTCGGGCGTCGAGCTCGACGCCCTGCTCGCGACGTTCCATCGCCTGCTCAAGCCGGACGGCACCTTCGTGCTCGGCGACGTCGTGCCGCCGCGGTTCGCCTCGGCGCGCGCGGCGCTGGCGCTGCTGCGGTTCGGCGCCGCCAACGGCTTTCTCGGCGCGGCGATTCTGGGGCTGATGCGGATCGTGGTGTCGGATTATCTGCGGCTGAGCCGGCGCGCCGGCCTGTCGCATTACACGCAGGCGCAGACGGAAGAGCGGCTGCGGGCGGCAGGCTTCGCGCCGTCGCGCGCGCCGCGCAATATCGGTCACAACCAGGGGCGCATGACCTTCGTGTCGCGGCCGGTCACGGTAAACGGCCGGTAAACCTCGATAAATTCACCCCTGCGACAACTTGTCAGTAAGGAGTATCAAGATACTGTCAGTGCGGCCCGGTGGCGGAGTGTTGACGCGGGAACCATGCATGGTTCTTTAGCCTGGTTCAATTCCAGGCCGGACCTCCAATTCAGACGGCGGGGCGGCTGCCAGTACAGCCGCCCCGCTCGTATCGCCGGCAAAGTGCTCGCCCGCGACATTGATCTCCGCGCCGACCAGCACCACGATCGATGTCACCCACATCCACATCATCAGGCCGATCGCCGCGCCGAGCGAGCCATAGGTCGCGGCATAGTTCGCGACATTGGCGAGATACCAGGACAAGGCCAGCGAACCTGCGATCCAGGTGACCGCGGCCGCGACATTGCCCGGGCTGACCCAGTGCCAGCGCGGATGCTTGAGGTCGGGCCCGAAGCGGTAAAGCACGCTGAGGCCGATGAGCAGGATGACGAACAGTGCCGGCCAGCGCAGTTGCGATGCCACCGTCTCGCTCATGCTCCAGCCGACAGCGGCGAGCGTCAGCGGGAACACCACCACCGCGCCGAGCGCCATCAACAGCACGACGATCGTGCCGAGCGTCATCGCCAGCGACACCAGATTGAGTCGCACGAAAGACCGCGTCTCTTTCACCCGGTAGATGATGTTGAGCGCGTCGATCGCCGCCTTGAGGCCGGCATTGGCGCTCCACAGCGCAACCATGAGGCCGAGCACGAAAGCAACGCTCAGGCCGCCGGTGCCGGCGCTGACGACCCGCACCACCTGGTCGCGCACGATCTCGAACGCGCCCTGGGGCATGATGCCTTCGATCAGCGACAGATGGCCGGCGATCGTCTGGATGTCCGCGAACAGCGCATAGCTCGACACGAAGGCGGTGATCGCCGGAAACAGGGCCAACAGCCCGTAGAACACGATGCCCGCGGCCAGCGCCAGCACGCGGTCATCCGTGATGCGTCGATAAAGATAGAGAAGATAAGTCCGAAGGTCGGGGTGGATGGGCACGCCGCCGACCGCGGATGGACGGCGCAGAGCCCCGGCCGGTTGCTTGGCGCGTTGCCTAGAGGCTTGCCCTTCGGCGAGCCACGCCGCAGCAACCAGCGCGGCGCCGGCCATCAGCAGAGGCAGCGCGGAGCGGACCCGTTGCGGCATCGACGTCATTCCCTGGAGCCGCGGGAGCCGCGCCCCGATTTCAAGTCACCGGAATAACGGCAATCCCGGCCGTGGGTTGCGGCCGGATGCGCCAGGCAGCCCCGGATCGCCGGTCCGGCCCGGGCCTTGTCCTCAGCCTGCCGCGCCGCACCCTTCCCCGGCCCTCGAATCTGGTCTAAGACCCCCTCGCGCGCGGGGGCCCACCCCAGCGCCCGGCCGGGGACGCGCGAGAGCGCGCCCTTTTTTTGTGTGCCCGCCATCTCCCTCCGCCTGCCGGGGAGAAGGCCAATCTGTGTGACGATGCCCAAACGCACCGACATCAACAGCATCCTCATCATCGGCGCCGGCCCGATCGTCATCGGGCAGGCCTGCGAGTTCGACTACTCCGGCACGCAGGCCTGCAAGGCGCTGAAGGAGGAAGGCTACCGGGTCGTGCTGGTGAACTCCAATCCGGCGACGATCATGACCGATCCCGATCTCGCCGACGCCACCTATATCGAGCCGATCACCCCGGAGATCGTCGCCAAGATCATCGAGAAGGAACGGTACGCCGCTCCCGGCGGCTTCGCGCTGTTGCCGACCATGGGCGGGCAGACCGCGCTCAATTGCGCGCTGTCGCTGAAGAAGATGGGCGTGCTCGACAAGTTCGACGTCACCATGATCGGCGCCACCGCCGAGGCGATCGACAAGGCCGAGGACCGCGAGCTGTTCCGCGAGGCGATGACCAAGATCGGCCTCGCCACGCCGCGCTCGCACCACGTCAAGACGCTCGCCGACGCGCTCAAGGCGCTCGACGACATCGGCCTGCCGGCGATCATCCGCCCCTCGTTCACGCTCGGCGGCACCGGCGGCGGCATCGCCTACAACCGGCAGGAGTTCATCGACATCGTCGAGGGCGGCATCGACGCCTCGCCGACCAGCGAGGTGCTGATCGAGGAAAGCGTGCTCGGCTGGAAAGAGTACGAGATGGAGGTCGTTCGCGACAAGAACGACAACTGCATCATCATCTGCTCGATCGAGAACCTCGATCCGATGGGTGTGCACACCGGCGACTCGATCACCATCGCGCCGGCGCTGACGCTGACCGACAAGGAATACCAGATCATGCGCGACGCCTCGATCGCGGTGCTGCGTGAGATCGGCGTCGAGACCGGCGGCTCCAACGTACAGTTCGCGGTCAATCCCACCGACGGCCGGCTGATCGTGATCGAGATGAATCCGCGGGTGTCGCGCTCCTCGGCGCTGGCCTCGAAGGCGACCGGCTTCCCGATCGCCAAGGTCGCGGCCAAGCTCGCGGTCGGCTACACGCTCGACGAGATCAAGAACGACATCACCGGCGGCGCGACGCCGGCCTCGTTCGAGCCCACCATCGACTACGTCGTCACCAAGATTCCGCGCTTCGCCTTCGAGAAATTCCCCGGTGCCTCCAACGTGCTGACCACCTCGATGAAGTCGGTCGGCGAGGCGATGGCGATCGGCCGCACCTTCCAGGAAAGCTTGCAGAAGGCGCTGCGCTCGCTGGAGACCGGGCTCACCGGCCTCGACGAGATCGCGATCGAGGGCTTCGACGAGGCCAAGGGCATCGACGACACCGACAACAAGAGCGTGATCCGCGCCGCGCTCGGCGTGCCGACGCCGGACCGGCTCTTGAAGGTGGCGCAGGCGATGCGGCTCGGCGCTTCCGATGAATTGATCTTCAACGCCTGCCGCATCGATCCGTGGTTCCTGGCGCAGCTGCGCGCGCTGGTCGAGACCGAGGCGCAGGTGCGCGCCCACGGCCTGCCCGACACGCCGGGTGCGTTCCGCCGCCTCAAGGCGCTCGGATTCTCCGACGCCCGGCTCGGCAAGCTCGCCGGTCTCAGCACCGAGGCGGTGGCGAAGAAACGCCGTGCGCTCGGCGTGCGGCCGGCATTCAAGCGCATCGACACCTGCGCCGCCGAGTTCGCCTCGCCCACCGCCTACATGTATTCGACCTACGAGACACCGTTCGCCGGCACCGTCGCCGACGAGGCGCGGCCGTCCGAGCGCACCAAGGTGGTGATCCTCGGCGGCGGCCCGAACCGGATCGGCCAGGGCATCGAATTCGACTATTGCTGCTGCCACGCCTGCTTCGCGCTCAAAGAGGCGGGCTACGAGACCATCATGGTCAACTGCAATCCGGAGACGGTGTCGACCGATTACGACACCTCGGACCGGCTCTATTTCGAGCCGCTCACACCGGAAGACGTGATCGAGATCATCGAGACCGAACGCTCGCGCGGCAAGCTGCACGGCGTCATCGTGCAGTTCGGCGGCCAGACGCCGCTCAAGCTCGCCGAGCATCTGGAGAAGGCCAAGATCCCGATCCTCGGCACCTCGCCCGATGCCATCGACCTCGCCGAGGATCGCGACCGCTTCAAGTCGCTGCTCGACCGGCTCGGCCTGCGCCAGCCGGAGAACGGCATCGCCACCTCGGTCGCCGCCGCGCGCGAGAAGGTCGAGGCCATGGGCTATCCGGTGCTGGTGCGGCCGTCCTACGTGCTCGGCGGCCGCGGCATGGAGATCGTGCGCGACGCCGCGCAGCTCGACCGCTACCTGGCGCGGCTCAGCGGCGACCTCAGCCGGCCGTCCGAGCTCGTCGTCTCCAAGAAAAGCCCGCTGCTGCTCGACCGCTATCTCAGCGACGCCACCGAGGTCGACGTCGACTGCATTGCCGACGGCAAGGACACCTATATCGCCGGCATCATGGAGCATATCGAGGAGGCCGGCATCCATTCCGGCGACTCGGCATGCGCGCTGCCGCCGTTCTCGCTCGATCAGAAGACCATCAAGGAGCTGGAGCGCCAGACCCGCGCGCTCGCGCTCGCGCTCAAGGTCGGCGGCCTGATGAACGTGCAATACGCCATCAAGAACGGCGACATCTACGTGCTCGAGGTCAATCCGCGCGCCTCGCGCACGGTGCCGTTCGTCGCCAAGGTGATCGGGACCCCGGTCGCCAAGATCGCGGCCCGAATCATGGCCGGGGAAAGCCTGGCGAGCTTCAACCTCAAACCGCCGAGCTATGCCCACAAAGCGGTCAAGGAGGCGGTGTTCCCGTTCGCCCGGTTCCCCGGCGTCGATACCCTGCTGGGCCCGGAGATGAAGTCCACCGGCGAGGTCATGGGCATCGACCGCGCCCACCACATCGCCTTCGTCAAGAGCCAGCTCGGCGGCGGCTCCAGGCTGCCCAAGACCGGAACCGTGTTCGTCTCGGTGCGCGATGCCGACAAGGCCCGCATCCTCGATTCGGTCAAGCTATTGGCCGGATTGGGTTTCCGGATCATCGCCACGTCCGGGAACCAGCGGTTCCTGGCGGAGCACGGGGTCGAGGCGATCCGCGTCAACAAGGCCACGGAGGGGCGCCCCTCGATCGTCGACGCCATCAAGAACGGCGACGTCCAGCTGGTTTTCAACACCACCGAGGGGGCAACCGCCCTGTCCGACAGCCGCTCGCTGCGCCAAGCCGCCCTCTTGCATAAAGTGCCATACTACACCACTCTTTCAGGAGCCGTCGCGGCGGCGCAGGGCATCAAAGCCTATCTCGGGGGCGACCTCGAGGTGCATGCCCTGCAAAGCTATTTCAACGGTCGGGCCTGAGGCCCGCCGGGGCGACGGCGAATCGTCCGGCAAAGTTCCAGTCGAGCGGGGCCATCCGGCCCGCGACCGGAAATTCTGCCGCTGCTCGCAAGGTCAGGACTCCGGCCAGCACCGCTGCCGGAGTCGAATTGCGAGGGGACGCGAGATTGGATGACGCCTGTCACGCCTGGCGTGACGGCAAGGAAGATCGGAGGCGCAAGGGACGATGGATAAGATTCCGATGACGGCTGCCGGGTATTCCCTGCTCGAAGCCGAATTGCGACAGTGCCAGCAAGTCGAGCGGCCGCGGATCATTCAGCAGATCAGCGAGGCGCGCACCCATGGCGACCTGTCCGAGAACGCGGAATACCACGCCGCCAAGGAAGCGCAGTCGCACAACGAAGGCCGCATCGCCGAGCTCGAGGACAAGCTCGCGCGCGCCGACGTGATCGACGTGTCGAAGCTGTCCGGCGACACCGTGAAGTTCGGCGCCACCGTCACGCTGGTCGACGAGGACACCGAGGAGAAGAAGGTGTGGCAGATCGTCGGCGAGCCGGAGGCGGACGCCAAGTCCGGCAAGATCTCGATCACCTCGCCTTTGGCGCGCGCGCTGATCGGCAAGACCAAGGGCTCCACGGTCGAGGTGGTGGCCCCGGGCGGCGCCAAGGCCTACGAGGTCAAGAAGGTGGAGTGGCGCTGACGCCGTCATTCCTGCGCACAACGACCATGGCCGGGATCGTCCCGGCCATTTTCTTTTTCGCCTGTTCTTTTGCGTCCGGCCTCGTTCAGCGCACTGCTGCTGTCGTCCGCCGAAGATAGGAAGCGATCAGCAGCCCGATGATCGCTGCAGCGGTGCCGATCAGGAAAACGCTGCCGTAGCCGGCCCGGTCGGCGATGAAGCCGGCCACAGGGCCTGTCAGGCCATAGGCGATATCCTGAAACGCAGCATAGCCGCCGAGCGCCGTCGCGCGCAGATGCGGCGAGACCAGGTACACGACCTCCCGTCCCATCGCCGGGAAAACCATCGAGCAGCCGAGCCCCGTCAGGAACGCGCCGACCAGCGCAAGGAGCGGACCCGGCGCGCTCCAGATCAGCGCCTGGCCCACCGCCTCGATCGCGAGCGAACCGATCGCCACGGGCAGGCCGCCGATGCGGTCCGGCAGATGGCCGAGGGTTAGACGAACCAGGACGAATCCGCCGCCGAAGGCGGTCAGGCCAAGCCCGGCATGGGCCCAGTTCTGATCAAGGAAGTAGAGGACGAAGAACGCACCGATCGCGGCGAAGCCGATGCCCTGAAGGCCGACCACCGCGCCATGCCACCAAATCTGGCCGACCACGCTCCACAACGACGGGCGCTCGGCGCCGGGATGTGCGGCAGTGCCGACCATGCGCCAGATCGCCAGGAGCCCGAGGCACGGCAGCAGCGCGCTTGTCGCCATCGCGCCGGCAAAGCCGAACCGGTCGAACAAGATCAGACCGACCGGGCCGCCGACAGCGAGCGCGCCGTACATGGCGGCGCCGATCAGCGCGAGAACCCGAGCCGAGCGGGGCGGACCAACGAGCGCCACGCCCCAGGCGATCACGCCGACTCCGGCGAGACTCTCGCCCAAGCCGAGCAGCAGCCGGCCTGCGAGCAGCACCACAAAAGCCGTCATAGGCGATTGAGCGAGGAGGCCCGCGACCGCCGAGGTCAGCGCGCCCGCTATATAGAATCCCAGCCCGCGCGCCACCGCGAGCTTGGCGCCGCGGCCATCCGACAGCACACCGGCGTAACCCCGCGTCAGGATGGTGGCGAGGAAGGCAATGCCGACGCCGAGCCCGGCCCAGACATTGCTCAGCCCGAGCCGCTCGGTCACGAAGACCGGCACGATCGGCAACGGTATGGCGACGCACAGATAGGAAATGAAGAGAGTGGCCGTCAGCAGCAGCATGCGGCCCTGCGCCGGATCGCGCGTCAATCGGGAAGCCATGGTCTTCTCCAGGCTGCTCCTCGATCGCCGCAGGGTGCAAAAAACGCACTCCCGATCGATGAGGATCGTTGAGTGCGTTGTCTGACGTAAACGCTTACGGTCGATGCGACGGCCTGCCATTAGGCGTTGCCATCGACGGTGTCAACTCGGAGCGCGTCAGCGCTGCGCGCTATCCTCTCACGAAGAACACCACGGTGAGCACCGCACCGACCGCAACGACGACGGCGCGGATCGCGGCGTCCGGGAACCGGCGCGCGACTTCGACGCCGTAATAGCCGCCGGCGATCGACGCCGCCGCCACCACCAGCGCCTGCGGCCAATGCACCAGGCCGTTGGCGATCAGCAGCACGACGGCGACGCCCTGCGCCAGCACGCAGGCGATGTTCTTGATGGCGTTGCTGCTGTGGAAGTCACCCGTGTGCAGCAAAGCGAGCGCCGCGAGCCACATGATGCCCTGCCCGGCGCCGAAGAATCCGCCATAGACCGCCACCAGCGCGCCGATCCCATAGCCGGCCACGGTGGCGCCGGCGCCCTGGCCGCGCGACAGTCGCTCCGCCAGCGGCCGGATCTGCTTGCTGAAGGCAAAGGTCACGGTCGCGATCGCCAACAGCCACGGCACCAGCGGCCGGAAGCCGACATCGCCGAGCGCCACCAGCAGCCATCCGCCGACAATGCCGCCGGCGATGCCGAGCAGCGCATAGGGCAGCATCTCGCGCAGCCGCCCGCGCGTCTCGTTCCAATAGGCCGCGGCGGTGGCGAGGCTGCCCGGGATGAGGCCGATCGCGGAAGTCGCATTGGCGTCGAGCGTCGGCATGCCGAACGCGACCATCACCGGAAAGACGAAGAAGGTGCCGCCGCCGGCGACGGCATTTGCGGCGCCGGCGAACAGGGCCGTCACGACGAGAAGAATGATTTCAGCAAGCGACACGAAACGGACCGGCGAATGAAGGGATCAGGAATAGCGGGCGGTCAGGACTGCGTCTCGAGCGGGACCATCGCCGCGTCCTTGGAATTGCGCAACGTCAGCGAGGTCTTGACGTTGCGCACATGCGGCTCGGCGGTCAGCCGGGTGACGAAGTCCTGGAACGTCTGAAGGTCGGGCGCGACGCATTTGAGCACGAAGTCGATCTCGCCCGACAGCATCCAGCATTCGCGCACCAGCGGCTCCTTGCGCACGAAGGCCTCGAACGACTTGAGGTCGGCGTCGGCCTGGCTCGCGAGATGCACCATCGCGAACACCGTCACCTCGTAGCCGAGCAGCTTCTGGTCGAGCAGCGCGCGATAGCCCTTGATGTAGCCCGCCTCCTCGAGCGCGCGCACCCGCCGCAGGCAGGGCGGCGCGGAGATGCCGACCCGCCGCGCCAGCTCGACATTGGTGATGCGGCCGTCGTCCTGCAGCTCCCGCAGGATCTTGCGATCGATGGCATCGAGGGCGTGGGGCAACACGGGCTCCCAGGAGGACGAAAAAGAGAGGCGGCGCACCCATATCGCGAAACAATCTTTCGCGAAAGATTATTGCGCGCTCGATACGGGATTTTTCCCGCGAACCATGCAGCGAACGCGAAGCTGTGGCCGAATCGTCCCAGTTGGGTTGCGATACTTGCATAGCTCGGCCGAAGCCCTATCTTGGGCCCAGCACAGCCGCCCGACGATCGCTCGCGCCGGGACCGAGCGGGGACGAGCAATGGCCACCACCCAGCACGCAAAAGTTGTCATCATTGGATCAGGACCGGCGGGCTACACCGCTGCGATCTATGCCGCGCGCGCCATGCTGGAGCCGGTATTGATCCAGGGCATCCAGCCCGGCGGGCAGCTCACCATCACCACCGATGTCGAGAACTATCCGGGTTTTGCGGACGTCATCCAGGGGCCCTGGCTGATGGAGCAGATGCAGAAGCAGGCCGAGCATGTCGGCGCCCGGATCGTCTACGACCATGTCAATCACGTCGATCTCGACCAGCGGCCGTTCCGGCTGCAGCTCGATTCCGGCGATATTTATCTCGCCGATGCGCTGATCGTGGCGACCGGCGCGCAGGCGCGCTGGCTTGGTTTGCCCTCGGAGCAGAAGTTCAAGGGCTACGGCGTGTCAGCCTGCGCCACCTGCGACGGCTTCTTCTACAAGAACAAGGAGGTCATCGTGGTCGGCGGCGGCAACACCGCGGTCGAGGAAGCGCTGTTCCTCACCAATTTCGCCAACAGGGTGACGGTCGTGCATCGCCGCGACCATTTCCGCGCCGAGAAGATCCTGCAGGATCGCCTGTTCAAGAATCCCAAGATCGAGGTGGTGTGGGACACCGTGCTCGACGACGTGGTCGGCGATGACAATCCGCCCAAGGTGCGCCAGGTCCGGCTCAGGAACGTCAAGACCGGCGCCGTCACCGAGCGCACGATCGACGGCGTGTTCATTGCCATCGGCCACTCGCCGGCGACCGAGCTGTTCGTCGGCAAGCTCAAGATGAAGCCGTCCGGCTACATCGCCACCGCGCCGCATTCGACCGCGACGTCGGTGCCGGGCGTGTTCGCCGCCGGCGACGTGACCGACGATATTTATCGGCAGGCCGTCACCGCGGCCGGGCAGGGCTGCATGGCGGCGCTGGAAGCGGAGAAATTCATCGCCGCGCACGAGCAGAGCCGCGACGCCGCGGAATAAACTCATGTCGGGCCACAACACGATGGACTGGGACAAGCTCAAAGTGTTCCACGCGGCGGCGGAGGCCGGCAGCTTCACGCATGCCGGCGAGCGGCTGGGCCTGTCGCAATCGGCGGTGTCGCGTCAGGTCAGCGCGCTCGAGGCCGAGCTGGCGGTGTCGCTGTTTCACCGTCACGCGCGCGGCCTGATCCTGACCGAGCAGGGCGAGCTCCTGTTCCGCACCGCGCATGAAGTGTTCATGAAGCTCGAAGCGGCGCGCACCAAGCTGACCGACAGCCGCGAGCGCCCCAACGGCGAGCTCAAGGTGACGACGACGCCGGGCATCGGCATTCACTGGCTGACGCCGCGGCTCGGCGAGTTCCTCGATCTTTACCCGGACGTCCAGGTCAATCTCATCACCACCGACGAGGAGCTCGACCTCGCGATGCGCGAGGCCGACGTCGCCATCCGCCTGCGCCAGCCGACGCAGCCGGACCTTATCCAGCGCAAGCTGTTCTCAGTGCATTCGCACGTCTATGGGACGCCGGACTATCTCAAGCGCTTCGGCACGCCGCGCACCATCGAGGAACTCGACGGCCACCGTATCCTGATGCTCGGCGGCGCCGCGCCGTCCTATTTGCAGAACCGCCGCTGGCTGGCCGAAGTCGGCCGCGAGGGCAAAGCGCCGCGCTCGGCGCATCTCATCATCAACAACGTGCTCGGGCTGCTGCGCGCCTGCCAGAAGGGACTCGGCATCGCCGTGCTGCCGGACTACCTGGTCGAGGACAATCACGGCCTGGTGCAGTTGTTCAGCAACGCCGAAGCGCTGGCGATGGACGCCTACTTCGTCTACCCCGAAGAGCTGAAATCGGTGGCGCGCATCCAGGTGTTCCGCGACTTCCTCGTCGCCAACGCGCAGCGCTGGAACTACTGACCACCGCGACGGAACGCCGCGATCGGAAAGCCGCATGGCAGTCATGCGGCGCTCCGCGTTGTTTGCATCGCTCTTCGCTTCCATAATTCTTGCGTTGCATCGGCGGCCGCATCCTCCCCAAGATCAGTGCCGGTGCAGCATGTTCCCCTCTGGAGCGATTGCCGGTTCCCCAAGCCGGCAACCCAACCGGGTCCCGCACGGGACCCGGTTTTTATTTTGTTTTATGCGCCGGCGCGGCGCCCAAATCGCTGCAGCCTCCGGCTATTGACCTCGGCCGGCGCCCCGCCCCATACCTGCCATAAAATCAACCGGCAAAGCGCGGATAACGCCCAAGGCAGCGGAGGGAATCATGCCCTATGTGACGGAAGCGAATCTCACCGAGATCGCCCTCGAACGCTGGTCCAATATCCCCGACGAGCGGCTGCGCCAGGTGATGGCTGCGGCGGTGAAGCACCTCCACGCCTTCGTGCGCGAGGTCGAGCCGACCAAGGACGAATGGTTCGCCGCCGTCGACTGGCTGACCCGCATCGGCCAGAAGAGCGACGAGAAGCGTCAGGAGATGATTCTCGCCTCCGACGTGCTCGGCGTCAGCATGCTGGTGGATGCCATCAACAACCGCCGGCCGAGCGGCGCGACGCCCTCGACGGTGGAGGGACCGTTCCATGTTCCTGATTCGCCGCAGGTCGAGAACGGCCGGAACGTCACCGAAGGCGCGCCGGGCACGCCCTGCATCGTCACCGGTCGGGTGCTCGGGCTCGACGGCAAGCCGATCGCCGGCGCCGCCATCGACCTCTGGCAGACCGACGGCGAAGGCCTCTACGAGTCACAGCGCGGGGTCGACAATCCGTATATGCGCGGCGTCTACCACTCGCAGACGGACGGCTCGTTCATCGTCCGCACCGTGGTGCCGATCGGCTACACCATCCCGATGGACGGCCCGGTCGGCGAACTCATGAGCCGGACCAACATCAGCCACTTCCGCCCGGCGCATATCCACTTCGCGGATAAACGCACCAGGATACCATAGCCTGGTCACGCATTTGTTTGTGGCCGGCGACGAATACATTGAGACCGATGTCGTCTACGGGGTGAAGAAAGAGCTGATCGTGGATTTCGAGCAAAAGCCGCCTGGAACCGCGATCAACGGCGAGACCATCAAGGAACCGTATTACGAAGTTCACTATGATTTCGTCCTGGAGAAACAGGCGGCTGCCAAAGCCGCGGCCTAAGGCAACCGTCGGTTAAGATTGAGCGTTAAACATCGCCTTGCCGTGCGAACGGCGCCCCGAGGCGACCAACAGGTGATCCGGAATGCCCAGCTCCCGATTGAATCGACTTCTGGCCGGCAGCGCCATGGCCAGCATCATGGCCATCGCGCTCGCTGCCAATCATGCGGCGCTGGCGCAGACCGCCGACGCGCCCCCGCAGACCGTGGATGGAGTTCCGGTTCCGGATACCGACCTGCCTCCACCACCGACGATCGATGACATCAAGGCGCTCACGCCATCGGCCGCTCCGGCTGCAGAGCAGCCGCCTGCACCTGCGGCGGCCGCGGAACCGGCACCGGCACCCGCCGCCGCTGCCCCGCCCCCTGCCCCCGCGCCTGCGGTCGCCGAGACGCCGGCCCCTGCTCCCGCCATCAACGCGGCGGACGGTGCGGTGAGCGAGAAGCTGCGCGAACTGGCCTCGGGCAAGTTCGACCGCATCATCGGCAGCAAGAAGGAGCGCGCCGCGATCGAGGCGTTCTACAGCACACGCAATTTCGCGCCGCTGTGGGTCGCCGGCGGTGCCGCGTCCGCGCGCGCGCAGGCTGCGATCAAGTATCTGCACGGCGTCGATGCCGATGCGCTCGACCCGGCCGACTACCCGACGCCGGACTTCGCCGCCGCGAAGGACGCCGACGCGCTCGCCGAGGCCGAAATCCGGCTCACCGATTCGGTGCTGGCTTTCGCACGCCACGCCTCGATCGGCCGCGTGCACTACACGCGTATCGCCGCCGACATCAGCTACGACCTGCAGGCGCCGGAGCCGGCCGCCGTGCTCAAGACGCTCGCCGACGCGAATGACGTCGCTGCGGCGCTCGACGGCTTCAATCCGCAGCATCCGGCCTACAAGGCGCTGAAGGCGAAATATGCCGAGCTGCGCGCCGGCAAGAAGCCGGCCGAGGGCCCGCCGCCGATCGCGCATGGCGAGACGCTGAAGCTCCTCAAGAAGGGCGCGATGAGCGATCCGCGCGTGCCGGAGATCCGCAAGCGGCTCGGCGTCGCCGGCGACAAGGCCGACAAGACCTACGACAAGGCGGTCGCCGACGCGGTGCGCGCCTTCCAGAAGGCGCACAAGCTCGCCGCCAATGGCAGGCTCAACAACGCCACTGTCGATGCCATCAACGGCCCGAAGACGCGCAACAACGCTGCCGACGCCATCATTGCCACGATGGAACGCTGGCGCTGGATGCCGCGCCAGCTCGGCAACCCGTACGTGATGGTCAATATCCCCGACTACACGCTGCGCATCGTCAAGGACGACAAGACCTTCTGGAAGACCAAGATCGTGGTCGGCCTGCCGACCAAAGCGACGCCGCTGATCAGCGCGGAGATGAAGTTCATCACCGTCAATCCGACGTGGAACGTGCCGCCCTCGATCATCCAGAACGAATATCTGCCGGCGCTGCGCGAGGACCCGGACGCGCTCGACCGCATCGGCCTCAAGGTGCAACAGGCGCCGGACGGCACCGTGCGCATCTACCAGCCGCCGGGCGACCGCAATGCGCTTGGCCGCATTCGCTTCAACTTCCCCAACAAGTTCCTGGTCTATCAGCACGACACGCCCGACAAGCATCTGTTTGCGCATGACAGGCGCGCCTACAGCCACGGCTGCATGCGGGTGCAGGATCCGTTGCTCTACGGCGAGAAGCTGCTGTCGCTGGTGCTGCCGCAGGAGCACTACACTGCGGCGCGGCTGCAGAAGATGTTCGGCGGCAGCGAGATCAATATCAATTTCCCGAAGACCATCCCGGTGCATCTGACCTATCAGACGGCGTTCGTGGATGACGACGGCAAGCTGCAGATCCGCGACGACGTCTACGGCCGCGATGCACGCATCATCGCTGCGCTGCGCGGCTCGGAGCGCAAGGTCGCCGACATTCCGGTCGAGCGCGCGCCCAACACCTCGGCGAAGCCGGTGCGGCTCGCGCCCGGCAGCCTCGGCGGCCCGAGCGTCGGCTACGGCGGCGGCCCGCCGAACTTCTTCGAGTGGCTGTTCGGCGGCGGCCAGCCACAATATGCGCCGCCTCCCGCACGCCGGCGCGTCGACAACAACGGCCGGGTGACGTGGCGCTGACGAAGCCCTGCCGTCAACAAACCAAACCCACATCGCTCCCGGAAAGCTGCGCTTTCCGGGAGCGATGATTCACACAGACTTTAGTGATCGCGGCCGTCAGCGCGGCCCGGCGCCGGCTACGCCGTCGCGCTCGGTCTCCTCGCGCTGCGGCGGCGGCACGGCGCTGCCGGTGGTCTGGTCGCGATTGGCGCCGCCGGCGCTGCGGTCCGCCGGCACGGTCGCTGCAGCGCGCGTCTGCTCATCCTTGGCCGTGTTGGGCGTCCAGCTTGCGCCTACGATGAAATAGACGGCCACCAGCGCCACCGCCGCCACGCCGGCCCACAGCAGCGTGCGGTTGCGCGCCTCGCTGCGCGACCGTGCCACCACCGCGCGGTGGTTCGCAGCCGGATCCTGCACGCGGCGCGGATCGAACTCGGAAAAGCCGGAGGGGTCACGATTGCCGTCGCTCATGTCGTCCTGCTCCAAAGGCATTGCGCTCCTACGGCAATGCATCGGCGCGGCCGCATGTTCCGGGCAGCGGCAGGACGGGTTCCAGCGGTAGGGGATGCAGGCCGAATTGGTACAGGCGGGTGGACTTGAACCACCGACCTCCGGTTCCACAGACCGGCGCTCTAACCAACTGAGCTACGCCTGCACGCCTCGCGGCCGGGTCGGTCCGCGAGCGGGCGGACCATAAGCGTCAAGCCCGGCCGCGGCAAGAGAAAGCGGTACGAAGAAGAAAGCAGATAAGGAAACGGCGGACGCGAGACCGCATCCGCCGGATGGAAAGAAAGAACCTGGTCTCAGATCAAGCTCCGCTTCAGGCAGCCGGTCTAGGCCGCCAGTTCAAGCGGCCTTGTGCAGCGCCGACGAGACGCCGGACTTGATGGGCTCGGCGGTTTCGGCCGCGATCTTCTGCGCCAGCGCGGTCAGCTCCTTGAGCTGCTCGGTGCTGGCCTCGAACTGCTCGCGCGCCTGCGCGGTCGAGAGCTCGATCAATTCCGAGAGCGACTTCGCCGCCACCACCTTGCCTAGGAAATCGAAGGCGGTGTTGGCATTGGCGCGGGCGATCTCGATCACCTTGAGACCGTAGTCCGATGCGCCCTTGGCGGCATTGGCATAGGTGTTCTCGAGAATGCCGGTGGTGTCCTCGGCCACCGCCCTGGCCTTGGCATAGCTTTCCTTGGCCTGGGCAAGGCCCTTCTCGGCGATTTCGCGGAACGCCGCCGGAACCTCGAGCGCGGGGCCGTCGAAGGCGACCGCCTTCGGCGATTCGATCTTCGGCAGCTCGGCCGCCTCGGCGGCGGGCTTGATGGTCTTGGCCTTCGGAGCGGACGAAACGTCAGCCATGGCACATGTCCTTCACAGGGCTCTGGATGGCACCTGTCGGCCGGCGCCCTTGTGGCCGGCCGCTGCCTGTTCATCCCTGGGATGAACCTCTGGCTCCCATATAGCGCAGGTTATTGTGCAATGCAATATAATTCTTGCAATGCACCATAAACCATTCGGGATGGCCGCCCGCCTGGCAGCGTGTGTTCGCCTCCTTCACACCGCCGCTGTGGAGGGCGGATCCAGCTCAGCTCATGCCGGTCTTGCCGGTCGCCGCCACCATGTCCTTGGCCTGCTCGGTGAGCGCCTGGATCTGCGACTTCACATATTCGGCCTGGAGCTGCATGACCTCCTGCGGGCTGCTCGCCCGCACCAGCCGCTGCGCGAAGTCGAACGAGGCGGCGATGTTCTTCTCGGCGTAGCGCATCGACAGCTCCGCTACGTCGCGCGCGCCGGCACGGGCGGTGGCGGCATGCCCCTCGGCGGTATCGACCGCCTTCTGCGTGGCGGCGATGAAGGTCTCGAACGCCCGCTTCGCCTGGGCGACGCTCTGCTCCGCGAATGCGCGCATGTCGGTCGGGACTTCGAATTTCGGCGAGTCGCTCATGGCGTTCCTCCCTTGCGTGAAGCCGATCCCCCGCCCCGGCTTAACCATGACGCGGCGGAGCGGCGGACGCAACGCGCAGGGTTAAGGTTTATTGCTCGTTCCCTGTGCGGCCCGCGGCCGCTTCATGGACGCGGACGGCGCTGGCCCCTATGAGTTGGCGGGCAGCCATCATGCTGCTGCCTTTGCGTGCCGCAATCACTGCAAGTCGGATGACAGTGCCCGGGTTCCAATTGGATTGTCTGCTCGATCCGCGCCTCGCCCCGCATGCCGCGAGCCCGCGCCCGACCTGGCTGTGGAGCGCCGATGCACGGCGCATCCTGTGGTCCAATCCGGCGGGCGCCGCGATCTTCGGCGCCGACACGCCTGCGGCCGCGGCGGCGCTGCGCTTCGATGCCGCACATCCGGCGGCGGCGCAGATCGCGCGGCTTGCCGCCACGCTGACCGACAACGGCGCGCCGCGCCTCGAACGGCTGCGCGGCTTCGGCGCGCGCGCCGGCGGCATGCTGACCTGCGCCTGCTCGCGCATCGCGCTGCACGACGGCAGCAAGGCGGTGCTGGTGGTCGCGATGGAACGCGCCGGCCCGGATTTCTCGCTGGCGGAGCGTGCGCGCCGCCTGCTTGCGGACAACGATTCTCCGGTCGCGGCATTCGGCGCCGATGGCACGCTGCTGCATGCGGCGCCGGCGATCGCGCTCGGCGACGTGCACGATCTTGCCGCGATCGGCGCCGACGCGCTCGCGGCGGAGGCGATCCACAGCGGCGCCGCCTCTGGGCCGACCAGGATCGGCGTGCTGTCGCTGGCGCGCATCGGCGAAGGCGCTTCCACCATTCTGCTGGCGACGCTCGATCCGGCGCAGCCACAAGCCGCTGCTGCGGAGACCGCACCTGCCGCGCCGTCCGAGCCTGCGCCGCCAGCCGGGGCGGAGCATCCGGAGCCACCGCCCGCCGCCGAAGCCGCTTGCGCGCGCGCGCATCCGCTGCGCTTCGTCTGGTCGATCGATGATGCCGGCCGCTTCACCTTCGAATCCGACAGCTTCGCCACGCTGATCGGACCGGCCACCACGCAGGCCCTGCAAGCCCCCTGGAGCGAGATCGCCGCGCGGTTCCGTCTCGATCCTGACGGCGCCATCGCCCGCGCCGTTGCCGCGCGGGAAACCTTCAGCGGCCTCATCGTGCCGTGGCCGGTCGACGGCAGCAGCGAGACGCTGCCGGTGGAGTTGTCCGGCCTGCCGGTGTTCGATCGCGAGCGCGCGTTCCGCGGCTATCGCGGCTTCGGCATCTGCCGCGACGTCGCCCGGCTCGAGGCGCTGGCGACCGCGCGCGCGCTGCTGCCGCCAGAGCCGCCCAAGGAGCCGCCCAAGCCGGCAGCTGCTGCCGCCGAGAACGTGGTCCCGTTCCGCGCCGCGCCGGGCGCGGACGCGCCGCCGGACGTGTTCGCCCCGGAGATCGAGCCGCCGCCGACGCTCAGTGCGGTGGAAAAGCTAGCCTTCCGCGAATTGGCCCGCAGGCTCAGCGACGGCCTGAAGCATCCGCCGAAGCCGGCCGCACCGCCGGAGGCGCCGCCGCCTGCACCACCGTTGCCGCCGCCTGCCGCCGCCCCAGAGCCGCAGCCGCCCCGCAACGGCCGGCCGCGCTCGGAGACGCCGATCCTCGACCGGCTGCCGTTCGGCATCCTCGTCTATCGGCTCAACGACCTGCTCTACGCCAACAAGGCGTTCCTCGACTGGACCGGCTATGCCAGCCTGCACGATCTGGTGCAGGCCGGCGGGCTCGACACGCTGTTCATCGACGCCAGCGACGGCGCCTCGGCGCAGAACGGCACGCCGCTCACGATCAGCACGCAGGCCGGCGACCGCGTTCCGGTCGAGGGCCGGCTGTTCTCGACCACCTGGAACGACGAGAGCGCGCTGGTGCTGATGCTCAACGTCGCCGCCGCTCCGTCCGCTGCGGCCGCCGCGCCCGATCCCCGCCTCAAGGAGGCGGAGCTGGCGCTGCGCCGGGCCGAAGCCGAGGCCCGCGAGTTCAAGACGATCCTCGACACCGCGACCGACGGCGTTGTCGTGATCGACCGCGACGGCCGCATCCTGTCGGCCAACCGCAGCGCCGAGGCGCTGTTCGGCCATGAGTTTGGCCACGAGTTCAGTCATGAGTTCGGTCATCAGCCCGGCGGGCCGGCGCTGCTCGGCGATCTGTTCGCGCCGGAAAGCCGGCGCGCCGCGCTCGATTATCTCGACCATATCGCGCAGGCAGGTCCGGCCGCGCTCATCAATGAGGGCCGCGAGGTGATCGGCCGCGTCCACGGCGGCGGCCTGATTCCGCTGTTCATGACGCTCGGCCGGCTCGGCGACGCCGGCGATAAATTCTGCGCGGTGCTGCGCGACATCACCGCCTGGAAGAAGAACGAGGAGGAGCTGCTGACGGCGAAGCGGCAGGCGGAAAAGACCTCCGCCGCCAAGTCGGAATTCCTCGCCAAGGTCAGCCACGACATCCGCGCGCCGCTCAGCACCATCATCGGCTTTTCCGAGATGATGATCGACGAGCGGTTCGGGCCGATCGGCAACGAGCGCTACCGCGACTATCTCAAGGACATCCGCGCCGCCGGCGAGCACCTGATCGCACTGCTCAACGATCTCGTCGACCTGTCGAAGATCGAGACCGGCAAGCTCGACCTGACCTTCGCCAGCCTTGGCCTCAACGACCTGGTGCAGCAATGCGTCGCGGCGCTGCAGCCGCAGGCCAACCGCGCCCGCGTCATCATCCGCACCGCGCTCTCCGACGCGCTGCCGCCAGTCGTGGCGGACGCGGATTCGGTGCGCCAGATCACCCTCAATCTGCTGGCCAACGCGGTGAAGCTGACCGGCGCCGGCGGGCAGATCATCGTCTCGACCGCGGTGACCGACGACGGCGAGGTCGCCCTGCGGGTACGAGACACCGGCGCCGGATTGAGCGAGAAAGAGCTCGCCGACGCCTTCGAGCCGTTCCGCGATCTGGCCACCACGCCGAAATGGGGGGCGAGCGGCACGGGGCTCGGCCTGCCGATCACCAAGGCGCTGGCCGAGGCCAATCACGCCGCGCTCCGCATTTCGAGCGCGGTGGAAAGCGGCACGCTGGTCGAGGTTTTGTTCCCGGCGACCCGTGCGGTGGCGGAATAGCCGCCCACCGTTCGCGGCTGACCACGCCCTTTACGGCGCCGGCACAACCCGCCATCCTGAGCGCATCAGCCGTGACGAGCCCCCAAGGCCGCCGATGCGCATCACCGCCCTGCTCCGCCGCCTCGTCTTGCTCCTGAGCTTGGGATTGGCGCTGGCGCCGATGCCGCTTGTGTCGGCGGCACGCGCGGCCGAGCCGGTCGACCTGCTTCTGGTGCTCGCTGCCGACGTGTCGCGCAGCGTCGATCAGCCGAAATTCCAGCTGCAGCGCGAAGGCTACGCTGCAGCGATCGCCGATCCCAAGGTGCTCAACGCCATCAGCTCCGGGCCGCTCGGCCGTATCGCGGTCTCGTTCGTTGAATGGTCGGGCGCGGGCGCACAGAAGGTGGTGATCGACTGGACCGTGATCGACGGGCCGCGCGCGGCGCAGAAATTTGCTGACCAGCTTGTCGAGCTGCCGCGCTCGTTCGCGGACCGCACCGCGATCGGCGCCGGCATAGACTTCGCGGCCGCGCAGTTCGAGCGCGCGCCATTCGAGAGCAGGCGCCGCACCATCGACGTGTCCGGCGACGGCACCAGCAATTCCGGCCGCGACGTGCGCGGCGCGCGTGACGACGCGCTGGCCAAGGGCATCACCATCAACGGCCTGGTAATCCTCAGCGAGCGGCCGCTGCCGTGGAATCCCGAGCACACCAATCCGCCGGGCGGGCTCGACCAGTACTACCGCGACAACGTCATCGGCGGGCCGGGCGCCTTCGTCATGGTGGCGCAGGATTTCAACTCGTTCGGCCAGGCGATCATCAGCAAGCTGATCGCCGAGATCGCGTTCCTGGAACCACTGCGCCCCCGCCACTGAGGCGCTTTGCCGCAAGCCCCGCGCCGCGCCGGGCGCGCCGCGCGATCCATTTGCCGGCGCTCGACAAACCGCGATGTTTTGAAAAATTCCAAACTAAAACAGGCACTTGCCGACATTTCGACGATTGAACCCGATCGGGACTTCGGCGACGAAGAAGCATCGCCGCAACATACCGCAAGGGGTTTCCCGCCATGTCGGCTCAGTCATCCTCCAAGGCCGCCAACTCCAAGGCCGCCGCATCGCTCGGCGCCGCGCTCATGGCCGCCGCGTGCCTGTTCACCGGCGCGAGCGCGCAGGCACAGTCCGGCGAGGTCAATCTCTACAGCTATCGCGAGAGCAAGCTGATCCAGCCGCTGCTCGAAGCCTTCAGCAAGGACACCGGCGTCAAGGTCAACGTGATCTCGGCCAGCTCCGGACTCGAACAACGCATCAAGGCCGAGGGCGCCAGCAGCCCCGCCGACGTGCTGCTGACCGTCGATATCGGCCGCCTCGAAGAGGCGGTGAAGGGCGGCATCACGCAGCCGATCACCTCGCCCGTGCTCGACCGCGTCGTGCCGCCGCAATATCGCGATCCCGAGGGCCACTGGTATGGCATCTCGATGCGCGCGCGGGTGTTCTACGTGTCGAAGGAGCGCGTCAAGGAGACGGCGCTGACCTATGACGAGCTCGCCGACCCGAAGTGGAAGGGCAAGATCTGCATCCGCTCCGGCCAGCACATCTACAACAATGCGCTGATCGCCGCCTACGTCACCCATTACGGCGAGGCCAAGGCCGAGGAATGGCTCCGCGGCGTGAAGGCCAATCTGGCGCAGAAGCCCTCCGGCGGCGACCGCGAGACCGCGCGCGACGTGGCCGCCGGCAAGTGCGACATCGGCATCGGCAACACCTATTACTGGGCGCTGATGAACGACAAGGAGGCCGACAAGAAGGCGTGGGCGGACGCCACCCGCGTCGTGCTGCCGACCTTCAAGGACAACGGCGCGACCCACATCAACGTCTCGGGCGTGGTGCTGGCGCGCCACGCGCCGAACAAAGCCAATGCGATGAAGCTGATCGAATGGCTCGCCGGCGAGAAGGCGCAGCACATGTATGCCGACATGGTCTACGAATATCCGATCCGCGCCGGCATCGCGATCAATCCGACGATCAAGGGCTACGGCACGCTGAAGCCCGATCCGACGCCGGTGGCCTCGATCGCGGCCAACAAGAAGGCGGCGGCCAATCTGGTCGACAAGGTCGGCTTCGACAATTGACCGCCGGCCCGTTCTCGTCTCTCGACGGCCCCGCACGCGGGGCCGTCCCGTTTTGGCGGCGGCTGCGGCGCATCCCGATCGGCGCGCTGGCGCTGAGCCTGGCGGCGGCGGTGCTGGTCGCGGCGCCGCTCGCGAGCCTTGCCGTACTCGCCGCCTCCGGCGATGCCGAGCTGTGGCCGCATCTGTCCACCTATGTGCTGCCCGACGCGCTGGCGCAGACCGCGCTACTGCTCATCGGCGTCGCCGTCGTCGCCGGCGTGCTCGGCACCGGCACGGCCTGGATCGTCACCACCTTCGATTTTCCCGGGCGCGGCGCGCTGCTGTGGCTGCTGCCGCTGCCGCTCGCGATCCCGACCTATATCGCCGCTTACATCTACGTCGAGATTTTCGAGGTCAGCGGCCCGCTGCAAACGGCGCTCAGGCTCGCCGCCGGCTGGCGCTCATCGCAGGACTACTGGTTCCCGCAGATCCGCTCGCTCGGCGGCGCGGTGTTCGTGTTCGGCGTGGTGCTCTACCCTTATGTCCATCTCGCGGCGCGCGCCATGCTGCAGACGCAGTCCGCGGCCTTCGCCGAGGCGGCGCGCTCGCTCGGCGCAGGGCCGTTCGCGCTGCTGCGCCGGATCACGCTGCCGATGGCGCGGCCCGCGCTCGCGGTCGGGCTGGCGCTGGCGCTGCTCGAGACGCTCAACGACATCGGCGCCAGCGAATATCTCGGCGTGCGCACGCTGACCTACGCCCTGTTCACCACCTGGCTCAACCGCGGCAGCCTCGGCGGCGCGGCGCAGATCGCGCTGGTGATGCTGCTGGCGGTGACCGCGCTGATCGCGCTCGAACGCCAGGGCCGCCGTCGCCAAGCCTATGCGCGCAGCGGCACCGAGCTGCCGGCGGCGCGCATCGCGCTCGCCGGGCCGCGCGCTGCAGCCGCAGGGCTGGCGTGCCTGCTGCCGGTCGCGCTCGGCTTCCTGATCCCGGCGGGATTCCTGCTGCGCGAGACGATCCGGCGCGGCCTCCTCACCGGCTTCGATCCGGCGCTGCTGCAGCCCGCGCTCGCCACCCTGGCGCTGGCGGCCACGGCCACGATGGCCGTGGTGATGCTCGCGGCGGCGCTGGCGCTGACGCTGCGGCTCGTGCCGCATCCGCTGTTGCGGGCCTGCGCCGCGGTAGCCTCGCTCGGCTACGCGGTGCCCGGCACCGTGCTGGCGCTCGGCCTGCTGTCGCCGCTGGTGATGCTCGACACCGCGCTCGGCGCCGCCGTGCAGGCCGTCACCGGCCGGGCCGCCGGGCTGATCATGATCGGTTCCGGCGCCGCGCTGGTGATCGCCTATACGATCCGCTTCCTCGCCATCGGCACCGGCCTGATCCAGGCCGGCCTGGCGCGGGTCGCGCCCGAATTCGACGATGCCGCGCGGCTCGCCGGGGCGCGGCCGCTGACGCTCGCGCGCGGCGTGCATCTGCCGCTGATCCGGCCGGCGCTGTGGGGGGCGGCGCTCCTGGTGTTCGTCGACTGCCTCAAGGAGCTGCCGGCGACGCTGATGCTGCGGCCGCTGAACGTCGAGACGCTGTCGACTTATGTTTACCAGTTCGCCACCCGCGGCAGCTTCGAGGAGGGCGCGCTGGCGGCGCTGCTGATCGTCGCCGCCGGCATCGTCCCGGTAATCCGGATCGTGCGCCACGCGGACCTCGCCGTCGTCCGTTCAACATAAATCCTGCGTATAAATTCTGCGTATAAGGCGGCCACGAAAGGGTCACAGACCGCGCTCACAGGTTTCCGCATGCAAGGCCGGCCGCTATAGTTCCGGCCTTCCCGCCTGAACATCGGACTTGGCACGGACCCGGCATGGCCGCTACCGGCTTCAAACGTCTCGGACTGGCTCTGGCCGCGCTGATTCTGGCGCTGGCCGGTGTGCTGACGGCGGCCTCGCTGGTGATCTCGCCGGCGGCGGTGCGCGAGGCGGTCAAGGCCGAGGTCCGCATCCTCACCGGGCTTGACCCGGTGCTCTCCGGCGACGCCGCGGTGTCGCTGTTCCCGCAGGGTCATATCAGCTTCAGCGACGTCCGCCTCGCCGACGACCGCGGCAGCGAGCCGGCCTTGACCGCGGAACGGCTGATCGCGCGGCTGCGGGTGCTGCCGCTGCTGATCGGCCGGATCGAGATCGCCGATGTCACCCTGGTCGCGCCGGTGATCCGCATCGACCTGCCGGGCAATGGCGGCACCAACTGGTCGCCGCTGATCGCCAAGCTGGCGCAGAGCCAGAAGCCGGCGCGCCTCGCCGCCTTCTCCGAGATCCGGATCGAGCACGGCACCATCCTGGTCACGGACAGGCTGCGCCGTATCGAGGAGCGGCTCGAAGACGTCGAGCTGTCGCTTGCCTGGCCGTCGATCTCGAAGAGCTTCGGCGCGACCGGCCGCTTCGCCTGGCGCGGCGAGCCGCTCGACGTCAGCGTGACGCTGAGCGACTTCGCCGCCGCGCTCGGCGGCAGCCGCAGCGGCCTGAAGATGCGGCTCGCCGGCAAGCCGCTCAAGGCGGCCTTCGATGGCGCCTTCAGCGCGCAGCCGACCCTGAAGGTCGAAGGCATGTTCGCCGCCGACGGGCCGTCGCTGCGCGCCGCCGCGGCCTGGAGTGGGCAGAACCCGCCGCCCGGCGGCGGCTTCGGCCATTTCGCGCTGAAGGCGCAGACCAATATCGTCGGCGGCACCGTCGCCTTCACCGGCGTCAATGTCGAGCTCGACGGCAATGCCGCCGAGGGCGTGCTGACGCTCATCACCGACGGCCGCCAGCAACTGCTGCAGGGCACGCTCGCCGCCGACAAGCTCGACCTCACGCCCTATCTGTCGACCATCAAGCTGCTCGCCACGAACCAGCGGGAATGGGACGCCAAGCCGATCGACCTCGCCCGGCTCAACGGTCTCGACGTCGACCTGCGGCTGTCGGCCGCCACCGTCGTCCTGACCTCGACCCAGCTCGACCGCACCGCGATCGCCGCCAATCTGCGCAACGGCCATCTGATCGTGACGATCGGCGAATCGCAGGGCTTCGGCGGCGCGATCAAGGGCAGCGTCGCGCTCGCCAGCGTGCCCGGCGGCGCCGAGTTCAAGACCCAGCTGCAGTTCAGCGACGTCAATCTCGACGAATGCCTGACCGAGCTGATCGGCCTGCGGCGGCTCGAGGGCAAGGGCAATCTCGCGCTGGCGCTGGAGGGCTCCGGCGACAGCGTGCTCGGCATCACGCGCACGCTCAACGGCTCGGCGGCGCTGACCGGCATCAAGGGCGCGCTGGCCGGCCTCAATGTCGAGCAATTGCTGCGGCGGCTGGAACGCCGGCCGCTGTCCGGCGGCGGCGATTTCCGTACCGGCCGCACGCCCTATGAGCGCATCGCAGTGCAGCTCAAGATCGCACAGGGCACGATCCGCGTCGAAGATGTCGCCATCGAGGGCTCGGCGGTAAAGCTGGCGCTCGCCGGCACCGCCTCGATCCCGGCGCGCGACCTCGACCTCACCGGCACCGCGGCGCTGGTCAACGCCGCCGGCGCCGCGGCGTTCGAGCTGCCGTTCGTGGTGCAGGGCTCGTGGGCCGATCCGGTGCTGCTGCCCGATCCGCAGATCCTGATCCGCCGCTCCGGCGCCGCCGCGCCGCTGCTCAACACCAGCCGCGGCCGCGATGCGGTGCGCTCGGCGATCGAGCGCCTCACCGGCGCCGGTGCGCCGGCAGCCACCGCGCCCGCCGCCAGCGCGCAGTAGCGCGCTCCCTTCCTGGAATTGATCAGACCTGCGCGCCGAGCGCGGCGCGCTCGCGGCGCGCCAGGCTGCGCTTGCCGACCAGTGAAGCGATGATGATGCCGATCGCCACGGTGGCGATGATCAGCGTGCAGATCGCGTTGATTTCCGGCTTCACGCCGAGCCGCACCTCGGAATAGATGCGGATCGGCAGCGTGGTCGCGCCCGGCCCGGTGGTGAAGCTCGCGATCACCAGGTCGTCGATCGACAGCGTGAAGGCCAGCATCCAGCCGGCGACGATGGCCGGCAGGATCAGCGGCAGCGTCACCAGCATGAAGGTGCGCAGCGGCGTGGCGCCGAGATCCATCGCCGCCTCTTCCAAGCTGCGGTCGAAGGTCGCAAGCCGCGACTGCACCACCACGGTGACGAAGCACATGGTCAGCGTGGTATGCGCGATGGTGACGGTCCAGAAGCCGCGGTCGATGTCGAGCGCGACGAACAGCAGCAGCAGCGACAGCCCGGTGATGACCTCCGGCATCACCAGCGGCGCATAGACCATGCCGGTGAACAGCGTGCGGCCGCGGAAGCGGCCATGCCGCGTCAGCGCCAGCGCCGCGAGCGTGCCGAGCACGGTGGCGAGTGTCGCCGAGACGAAGGCGATCCGCAGCGTGACCCACGCCGCCGCCAGCATGGCGCTGTCGTCGAGCAGTGCCGCGTACCAGCGCAGCGACCAGCCGCCCCACACCGTGACCAGTCGCGAGGCGTTGAACGAATAGATCACCAGGATCGCGATCGGCAGATAGAGGAACGCGAAACCGAGCACGAGCGACACCAGGTTGAAAGGCGACAGGCCGCGCCGCATCAGCGTCGTCCTTCCAGCTCGCGCTGCTGCAGCCGCTCGTACAGCGTCAGCGGCACCACCAGCACCACGAGGAGCACCGCCGCGAGCGCGGAGGCCACCGGCCAGTCCTTGTTGCCGAAGAACTCGGTCCACAGCGTCTGACCGATCATCGGGCTCTCCGAGCTGCCGAGCAGATCGGGGATGACGAATTCGCCGACCACCGGAATGAAGCACAGCAGCGAGCCCGCGAACACGCCGCGCATGGCGAGCGGCACCGTCACCAGCCAGAACGCCTGCGCGCGCCGGCAACCGAGATCGGCGGCGGCCTCGAGCAGGCTCTCGTCCTGCTTCTCGAGCGCGGCATAGAGCGGCAGCACCATGAACGGCAGATAGGAATAGACCACGCCGATATAGATCGCGGTGTCGCTGGCGAGCCAGGCGGCCGGCTGCGCGATCAGGCCGAGCGCGAGCAGGAGGTCGTTCAAGAGGCCGTCGCGCTGCAGAATGTTGATCCAGGCATAGATGCGGATCAGGAACGAGGTCCAGAACGGCAGGATCACCAGCAGCAGCAGCACCGGCTGGACGCGCCGCGGCGCCCGCGCCATGCCGTAGGCGATCGGAAAGCCGATCAGCAGCAGCATCGCCGTCGAGAGCACTGCGACCAGCACGCTCTTGAGATAAGACCACAGATAGAGCGTGTCGGAGAAGATCAGCCGATAGGTGTCGAGCGTCAGCGCGGAGATGAAATCGGCAAGGCCGCTCAGGCCGGCGCCGAGATCGAGCAGCGGCTCATAGGGCGGCTGCGCGATCACGGTCTGCGACACGCTGATGCGCAGCACGATCGCGAACGGCACCAGGAAGAATGCCACCAGCCACAGATAGGGCAGCAGCACGGCAAGTCGCGATCCGCTCCGGCCGGCGCCGCGGCTCATGACGTCAGCACCACGCCGGCCTCCGCCGGCCATGACAGGAACACGCGCTCGCCGAGCCCGATCTCCGGCGCGCCGCCGCGCGCGGCATTGGCGACCGCAGCCTTGATCTGCGCGCCGCCGTCGAGCGCGACCTTGTAGACCGACTTGTCGCCGCGATAGCCGATCTCGCTCACCGTGCCGGCGACGACGTTGTCGGGAGCCGCCGCCGGCCGTTGCGCCGCGACGCCGATCTTCTCCGGCCGCAGCGCCACCGCGACGGCGTCGCCGGGGCGCGCGCCGGCGAGCGAGGTCACCCGCACCGCGCCGGCCACGGCGGTCTCGACCACTCCGGCGCCGTCGCGCTCGGCGGCGCGGCCCTCCAGCAGGTTGACGTCGCCGATGAACTGCGCCGACCAGCGTGCATTCGGCTTTTCATAGATCTCGTCGGGCGGGCCGACCTGGGCGATGCGGCCGTGATTCATCAGCGCGATGCGGTCGGCCACCACCATCGCCTCCTCCTGGTCGTGGGTCACGATCACGAAGGTCATGCCGAGCCGGCGCTGCAGCGCCATCAGCTCGAACTGGGTCTCCTCGCGCAGCTTGCGGTCGAGCGCCGCCATCGGCTCGTCGAGCAGCAGCACGCGCGGACGCTTGGCGAGCGAGCGGGCGAGCGCGACGCGCTGGCGCTGGCCGCCCGAGAGCTGGTCCGGCTTGCGGTCGCCGAGCCCGGAGAGCCGCGCCAGCGCCAGCATCTCCTCGACGCGCGCGGCGATCGCCTCGCGGCCCAGGCCCTCGCGCTTGAGCCCGAACGCGATATTGCCGGCCACCGTGAGATGCGGGAACAGCGCATAGCTCTGGAACATCATGTTGACCGGCCGCCGATAGGGCGGCACCGCGGAGATGTCCTCGCCCACGAGCAGCACGCGGCCCTCGTCCGGCGTCTCAAAGCCGGCCAGCATGCGCAACAGCGTGGTCTTGCCGCAGCCGGACGGGCCGAGCAGCGCGAAGAACTCGCCGGCCTTGATGTCGAGCGACAGCCGGTCGACCGCGGTGACCGCGCCGTAACGGCGGGTCACGCTCTCGAACCGCACCAGCGGCTCTGCCGCCTCCGCTGCCGTCATTCCCGTCCCCACCCTCGCCGTCCCGTGCCGGCGCGCGCCGGGCGGCGCGCCAGCGCCTCAATAGGGCAAATGCGAGGGAAAGCGAAGCGGGGCGTCAGGGCGCCGCAGCGAGATCGTCGGGGAGCCGGCCCGGCACCCGCGGCGCCGGCCCGTAGTAGTCGCCGATCTGCACGCTGGCGCGCGGATTGGCGACGATCGACAGCAGCCGCTGGTGCAGCGCCTTCTGCGACACCGGCTTGCACAGAAACTCGTTGACGCCGAGCCGCACCGCTTCGAGCACGCGCCAGCGCTCGCGGTAGCCGCTGAGCATGATGATCGGCAGGTCCGGCGTCGGAAACACGCCGGGCGAGCGGACGATGCGGATGAACTCCGGGCCGTTGAGCAGCGGCATCTCCCAGTCGAGGATCACCACGTCGGGCGACAGCGTGCGCACCACTTCGAGGCCGGCGATGCCGTCCTCGGCCTCGTGCAGGGTCTTGACGCCGATCGCCAGCAGCAGGCCGCGCACCACTTTGCGCATGAACTGGTTGTCGTCCACGATCAGGACGCTGAGCTGCTGGATCAGGAATTCGGCATGTTTTGCGGGAAGCATGATTTCGCCATCGGTGGCGGGCCCGCGGCAATCCTGCGCTGGAAACGTCACCGGCCCGTTAACGTTCGGTTCGTTGCTTTGTCGCAATTCCGGGCGGACAATCGCTTCGCGCTTCGTTCCGGAACCGCTTCAGTTCACCAGCACCAGTTCCTTGTAGGCGGGATCTTCGATCTTCATGTCGGCGATCTTGCGCGGCGCCGGCCCGTAATAGTTACCTTCCTGCACGATCGGCCGCGGATGCAGCAGCACCGACTTGATGCGGTCGAGCAGCGCCTTCGACGACACCGGCTTGAGCAGGAATTCGTTGACGCCGAGCCGCACCGCCTCGACCACCCGCGAGCGCACGCCGTGGCCGGTGAGCATGATGATGGGGATCGCCGGATAGGGGAACGTCTGCGGCGAGCGCACGATGCGCACGAAGCCGCAGCCGTCGAGGCCCGGCATGCCCCAGTCGAGGATGACGATGTCGGGCGCCAGCGCGCGGATCGCTTCGAGCCCTGAAACGCCGTCGGGCGCTTCGAAGACGTGACGGACGCCGACGCTGATGAGCAAGGTGCGCACCACCTTGCGCATGAAATGCTCGTCGTCGACGACCAGCACCTTCAGCGTTTCCAGCCGCGCCGTGATGTCCTTGTCCATCATCGCATCGGTCCGCGTGGTTCGAGCCGGGCGCATTGGAGCACGATCGCGCCACCATCACGTAAAGTCCGGCGCGGCAATTGCCGGCGCGGCGGTAACCGCGGGGAAACCATCAGGCCGGCGGCGCCGCTCCGCCCTCGGCCACCATGAAGCGCGCCAGCGCCTCCCGCTCGGCCGCGCTCGCGATGAGGCCGAACTTGCTGCGCCGCCACAGCACGTCGTCCGGCAGCAGCGCCCATTCCTGCCGCATCAGGTAGCGCACCTCGGCCGCTGTCAGGTCGCCGGTGAAGCGCTCGCCGAGGTCCTCGGCACGCGCCGCGCCGTCGAGGATGCGCTCGGCGCGCAGGCCATAGGCGCGCGCCAGCCGCGCCGCATGCATCTCGGTGAGGAACGGCCAGCGCTCGCGCAGATGGGCGGCAACCGCGTCGAGCTTGTCGTAGGGGAATTCGCCGCCCGGCAGCAGCGCGGTCCGCGTCCAGGCCGGCCGCGCGGTGGCGAAAAACCGCGAGAGCTGGCCGACCGCCTCCTCGGCGAGGCGGCGGAAGGTGGTGATCTTGCCGCCATAGACCGTCAGCAGCGGCGCGGTACCCGACGTGCGGTCGAGCGCCAGCGTGTAGTCGCGGGTGACGTCCTCCGGCCTGCCGCGGCCGTCGTCCTGCAGCGAACGTACCCCGGAGAAGCTCCAGACCACCTCGTCGGCGGTGACGGTGTCGCGGAAATAGCCGTTCACTGCGCGGCACAGATAGGCGACCTCCTCCGGCGAGGGGGCCGGCGCGTTGACGTCGCCGACGAACGGCTGGTCGGTGGTGCCGATCAGCGTGAAGTCGCGGCCGAACGGCAGCGCGAACACCACCCGGCGGTCCTCGGCCTGGAACAGATAGCCGCTCGTGTGCGCGAACCGGCTGCGCACCACGATATGGCTGCCCTTGACGAGCCGCATCGGCCGCCGCAGCGGCACGCGCAGCACCGTCTCCGCGACCTGCGGCGCCCACGGCCCGGTGGCGTTGACCAGCACGCGGGCGGTCGCGGTCTCGCGCCGGCCGCGGTTGTTGAGCACGAGCTGCCAGTGGTCCGGGCCGCGCTCGGCCCGCGTCAGCCGGGTGCGGGTGCGGATCGCGGCGCCGCGCTCGGCGGCGTCGCGCGCGGTGAGCACCACCAGCCGGGCGTCGTCGACCGCGCAGTCGGAATATTCGAAGGCAAAGCGGTAGCTGCGCTTGAGCGGCGCGCCGGCCGGGTGATGGGTCAGGTCGATGGTCGCGGTCGGCGGCAGGAAGCGGCGCTCGCCGAGATGGTCGTAGAGCCAGAGCCCGAGCCGCAGCATCGGCGCCGAGCGCGGGCCCGGCGTCGGCGGCAGCACGAAGCGCATCGGCCGCACCAGGTGCGGGGCGGTGCGCAGCAGCACCTCGCGCTCCGACAGCGCCTCGCGCACCAGGCGAAAGGCGAAGCGCTCGAGATAGCGCAGGCCGCCGTGGATCAGCTTGGAGGATGCCGAGGAGGTGCCGGAGGCAAGGTCGTTCTGCTCCACCAGCAGCACGCGCAGCCCGCGCCCGGCGGCGTCGCGGGCAATGCCGGCGCCATTGATGCCGCCGCCGACGACGGCGATGTCGAAGTCAGCCATGCTCGCCGGACCGCATTGCCTGCCGGATCACATCCGCCGGATCGGGTGCTGCCGTGATTCGCGCCCTGCCGCACAATGCGGGGCCGGCCGCCGCAACTCAAGGACGGTGTCGCGCATTAAATGTCGGTAAGTAATGTTGTTTTACTGTTCCGGCACCATATCTTTCAACCCGCACGGATTGTATGGTGTGATTGTGCCGTCGATTTCAGGCCAATGAGCTCTCCCCGCCTTCTCGTCATCGAAGGAAACTCCCCGCAGACCCTGGATGAGCACGTCTCAGCCGGAGGCGTGCCGGCGCATCAGGGCTATTCCAACCTGCTGCGCCAGTTGCTGCCGGGCGCGATCGTCGATGTCTGCCACCCCGGCGATCCGACCGCGCATCTGCCGCAGGGCGAATCGCTCGAAGGCTATGACGGCGTCGCCATCACCGGCTCGTCGCTGCACATCTATAACGGCGGCCCGGAGGTGACGCGGCAGATCGAGCTGGTCCGCGAGGTGCTCAAGGCCAAGACGCCGATCTTCGGCTCGTGCTGGGGCCTGCAGGTGCTCACCGTCGCGGCCGGCGGCGCGGTACGGCGCAATCCCAAGGGCCGCGAGCTCGGCTTCGGCCGCAGCATCCGCCTCACCGAGGCCGGCCGCAAGCACCCGATGTATGCCGACAAGCCGAGCGTGTTCAACGCGCCGACCGTGCATCTCGACGAGGTCGAGACGCTGGCGCCTGGGCAGACCGTGCTCGCCTGCAACGACGTCACCGAGGTGCAGAGCACCGAGATCAAGCTCAACGGCGCCACGGCCTGGGCGGTGCAGTACCATCCGGAGTATCCGCTGCGCGAGCTGGCGGTGATCGTGCGCCGGATCGGCGCCCGGCTGATCCGCGAGAACTTCTTCTCCGACACCGCGGACATCGAGGCCTTCGCCCAGGATCTCGAGGCGCTCGACCGCGAGCCCGACATCAAGCGGCTGGCGTGGCGGCACGGCATCGGCAAGAATGTGCTCGACAAGGCGATGCGGACCGCCGAGGTGCGCAACTGGATCGAATATCAGGTGCTGCCGACGCGGGTGAAGCGCGGGCGCGGCTGAACGGACGGCGCAGCGGATGACGGATTTCGCGGACCGGCAGGTGATCGTCACCGGCGGAGCCGGCGCGCTCGGCGCCGCCGTGGTCGGCGCATTGCTGGAACGCGGCGCGCGCTGCCGCGTGCCGTATCGCCGCGCGGCCGACGCCGAACGGTATGCGCATCGCGATCATGCCCGCCTGACGCTGGTCGCGGCCGGCGATCTCGCCGACGAAGCCGCGGTGGCGCGGGTCTATGACGGGATCGGGCCGCTCTGGGCCTCGATCCATCTCGCCGGCGGCTTTGCCGCCGCGCCGATCGCCGACACCGACAAGGCGGCGCTGACGGCGCAGCTCGACGCCAATCTCGTCTCCTGCGCGCTGTGCTGCCGCGCCGCGGTTGCGGCGATGCGCGCAGACGGCGGCCGCATCGTCAATGTCGCGGCGCGCCCGGCGCTCGAATGGCGCGCCGGCGCCGGCATGACGGCCTACGCGGTCAGCAAGGCCGGCGTCGCCGCGCTCACCGCGGCGCTGGCCGAGGAAGTCGTATCCGCGGGAATCCTGGTCAACGCGGTGGCGCCCTCGATCATGGACACGCCGGCCAACCGCAAGGCGATGCCGAAGGCCGAGCACGCGCTCTGGCCGACGGTCAACGAGGTCGCGGCGACGATCCTGTTCCTGGCCTCGCCCGCCAACGCCGTCACCCGCGGCGCCGTCGTGCCGGTCTACGGCAAGAGCTGAGACGCCCCGCTCAGCCGGTGATCGGCACCAGTTCGAGCTGCGGCCGCAGCAGGCGCGACACGCTATTCGATGCCGCGACCGGCCCGCCGGCGACATAGTTCTCGTGGTTCTTCTCGATGTCGTCGAGATCGTAGAGATAGTTGACCATCAGCCCGTAGGACTGCGCGATGCCCTTCTCCGAGGTGTCGCCGAGCCAGTTGATCTGCTCGAGCCGCGCGCCGTTGCCGAGATGGAAGCGCGCCACTGCGTCGACCGGCCCGCCGCGCTTGCCGCGGGCCCGCAGGAAGTAATAGGCCGCCGCGCGCATCAGCGGATCGCGCACCGGATCGCGGTGCTTCGGCACCTGATACCAGCCCTTGACGTCGAGATTGGCCAGCGCCTCGCGATCCTCCGCGGTCAGCACCCGCGATTCCGGGTCGGCGCGCTCGCGGTCGAGCCAGGCGGCGAAGTTCGGCACCGGCGACAGCGTCACGAAGGTGGAGAGCTTGGGGAATTCGCGGCAGATCTCCTCGACCACCTGCTTGATCAGGAACGAGCCGAACGACACGCCCGCGAGCCCGCGCTGGCAGTTCGAGATCGAATAGAACACCGCGGTGTTGGCCCTGGCCGGATCGATCGGCTCGCGGTTGCCGAGGAGGATCGGCGCGATCGCGTCGGGGATGCCGCGGGTCAGCGCCACCTCGACGAAGATCAGCGGATCGTCGACCAGCGCCGGGTGGAAGAAGGCATAGCAGCGCCGGTCCGGCGGATCGATGCGCCGGCGCAGGTCGTCGAAGCCGCGGATCTCATGCACCGCCTCGTAGCGGATGATCTTGTCGAGGATCAGCGCCGGCGTGCCCCAGTCGATATGGCGCAGCACCAGGAAGCCGCGATTGAACCACGACGCGAACAGGTGGACGAAATCGCGGTCCACCGCGCGCAGGTCGCTGCGGCGCGGCAGCACGTCGAGCAACTGCTCGCGCATGCGCACCAGCGCCGCGGTGCCGCCCGGCGCCAGATTGAGCCGGCGGAACAATTCCTGCCGCCGCGGCTCGGCGGCGTGCTGCAGCTCGGCCGCGGTATCGTCGGACGGCGCCGCCTGCCAGGCCGCGACCGCCGCCTTGAGCCGCTCGGCATCCGGACCGAACTTCTCGGAGAGCGCCTCGAAGAAGGCGATGCGCGGGCCGATGGTCAGCTCGCCGTAGCGCGTGAGGATGTCGCGCGCCAGCGCCACGCCGGAGGCCTCGCCGCGCGCCGACAGCAGATCCTCGCAATCCTCCACCAGGTCCTGCGAGCGCGATTCCGTCGCCGGGCGACGGTCGCGCGCCCGCTCGATCAGGGCGCGGCCGCGGTCGCCGATCGCCTGCAGCAGTTCACCGAAGAAGGACGTGTTCATGGTCCACGACTATCATCGGACATGCGGCGCCGCCACTCCCATCAGATGGTCCGGCAGCCAAGTCGCTATCTCCGGAAATATGCAGAGAATGACGATCTGCAACATCATACATACGACATAGGGAATGGTTCCCCACATCACCCGGGTCACCGGCACGTCCGGCGCGATCGAGTTCACGATATAGATGTTCAATCCGACAGGCGGATGAATGAGGCCGATCTCCATGTTGATGGTGATGATCACGCCGAACCACACCGGATCAAAACCTGCGGTTGTGATGATCGGATAAAGGATCGGCGCGGTCATCAGGATGATCGCTGCCGGCGGGATGAAGAAGCCGCAGACCAGCAGGAACACGTTGATGAGCGCCATCAGCACCCATTTGTTGACGTGCAGGTCGGCGATCGCCTGCGCCAGCGTCTGCGTCAGATAGAGCGACGTCAGCATGTAGCCGAACAGCACTGCGGCGCCGATGATCATCAGGATCATCACCGATTCGCGGGTGGTGTCGCGCAGGATCAGCCACCAGCGGTCCGGCGCCCACATCCGGTAGATGATGATGGCGAGCACCACGCACAGCGCCGCGCCGACGCCGGCGGCTTCCGACGGCGTCGCGACGCCGCCATAGAGCACATACATCACGCCAAGGATGATGAGGATGAACGGCGCGATCTTCGGGATCGACTGGAACTTCTCGATCCACGAATAGCGGAAGTCCGGCGCATGCGGACGGAAGCCGCGGCGGCGGATGATGTAGATCGTCCACAGGATGAACAGCCCGGTCAGCATCAGGCCCGGCAACACGCCGGCCAGGAACAGCCGCCCGATCGAAGTCTCGGTGGCGATGCCGTAGAGGATGAAGGTGATCGACGGCGGGATCAGGATGCCGAGCGTGCCGCCGGCGCAGATCGAGCCGGTCGCGACATCGTCGGGATAGCCGCGCCGGCGCATCTCCGGGATGCCCATCTTGCCGATGGCGGCGCAGCAGGCCGGCGACGAGCCGGTCAGCGCCGCAAAGATCGCGCAGGCGCCGAGATTGGAGATCACGAGGCCGCCCGGCACCCGGTAGAGCCAGCGCTCCAGCGCCTCGTAGAGGTCCTTGCCGGCGGGCGACGAGCCGATCGCAGCGCCCATCATCACGAACATCGGGATCGAGACCAGCGTGAAGTCGTTGAGGCCGGAATACAGCGTCTCGGCCGCGACCCGCAGCGAATCCACGCCCTGGAAGATCACCAGGAACGAGATGGCGATGGCGCCGAGCCCGAACGCCACCGGCGCGCCGGACAGCAGCACCACCAGCGTGACAACGAGAACGATCGTGCCTTGCGTGGTCGGCGTCACGGGGCGCCTCCCAGGGCTTCCTTGGCCTGCTCGCGCGCCGCGTCCTCAGCGGTCTGCTTCGGCTTCAGGCCGAACGGCGGCTCGCGCCCGGTCAGCAGGCAGATCAGGTCGGCGACGAACTGCAGCGAGATCAGGCCGAGCCCGATCGGCATCGCGCTGTAGGGAATCCACATGCGGGCGCGCCACATCGTATCCGACACCCAGCGCTCGGTCCACGCCTCGAGCCAGAAATTGAAGGTCAGAACCGTCATCACCACGCAGAATGCGAGCGACATCAGGATCGACAGCAGCGCGAGGATGAAGCGGCCGCGCTGGCCGAGATAAAGCGGCAGCACGTCGACGTTCACGTGGCCGCGCGTCAGCAGCACATAGGGGCTGCCGATGAAGGTGGCGCCGACCAGGCTGTAAGTGACGAAATCGGTCTGCCAGATGGTGTTGTGATTGAGCACGTAGCGGATGAACACCATCTGGCAGACGATCACCACGCCGGCGGCGATCAGGCCGCCGGCAATGATGCCGCAGAGCTGCGAGATCCGCCGGATCCCGCCAATGAAATAATCCATCTGGAAAATCCCGTTCCGGTGACGCGCACGGCAACGGCCGGCGGAGTTCTCCGCCGGCCGTTGCCGGTTCCGGCTACTTGACCGCGAGCGCCTCGTCGATCAGCTTCTTGCCGTCGGACACTTCGTCGGCGAACTGCTTGTAGGAGCTGTTCTGCGCGACCTTCAGCCAGGCGTCATATTCCTGCGGGGTCAGGGTGACGACCTCGACATTGTTCTTCTTGAAGATGGCGACCATATTGTCGTCGAGCTTGCGGGATTCCTTGCTGAAATAATCCTGCGACTTCTTGCCGGCGGCGAGCAGCGCGTCCTGCTGCTGCTTGTTGAGCCGGTCGAAGCTCCGCTTCGACATCAGCACCGGCTCGTACATGAACCACAGCGCGTTGTCGCCCGGCGCGGTGATGCACTTGACCTGCTCGTAGAGGCGGAACGACACGAAGCTGCCGGTCGAGGTGTCGGTGGCGTCGGCGACACCGGTCTGCAGCGCGTTGTAGACCTCGTTCGACGGGATCGACACGATCGAGGCGCCGGCCTGCTGCCACATCGCGGCGAAGGTCGGGCCGGCGGAGCGGATCTTGACGCCCTTCATGTCCTCGGGCTTGCGGATGCAGCCCTTCTTGGACGCCACCGCGCCGGCAAGCCAGGCGTCGGCCAGCACGATGACGCCGGCGCGCTCGATCTTCGCCTTGATGTCCTTCATGAACTGTGAATCCGACATGCGCAGCGCGCGGTCGTGATTGCGCACCAGGCCGGGCATCAGCGTCGCGCCGAAAGCGCGCACCTTGCCGCTCGCGTAGTCGAGCGGGAACGAGGAAATGTCGAGCTGGCCGTTGACCATCGCGTTCCACTGGTCGTTCGGCTTGAACAGCGAGGCGCCGGGATAGACCTGGACGTCGAGGCCGACATTGGCGGCTTTGACCTCCTTGGCGATGATCTGCACCATCTCGTCGCGCGGATCGCCCTTGCCGCCCGGAAACTGATGCGATGCCTTCAGCGTGACCTGCGCCTGCGCGGCGGCCGCGAACGCCACGACGGCAACGGTGCCGCAAAGGATCGAGACGATGCTTCTCATGCGTTTCTCCTTGGTCATTTCTCGTTTTTGAATTTGTGAAGGCGGCGCATCCCGGTGCGGGCCAGCGAGGCCGGGCGACACCACTGCGGATCGCCGGCCCCTCACAACTGTAGCGAGCGGACGGAGGGAGCGCCATAGCAGCGCGCGGCCACATGCCGCAGCGCGAAAGGCCGTGCGCCGGCGCCGCCGCCGCCGGCGCTTGAGACAGCGCGGCGAAAGCCGTAAGACCCGCGCACGATCACGAGGGAGCACAGCATGTCCGGTCCCAAATCCGGCCCACTGAGTGGTGTCCGCGTTCTCGAATTGGCCCGCATCCTGGCGGGGCCGTGGGCCGGGCAGATCCTCGCCGACCTCGGCGCCGACGTCATCAAGGTGGAGCGCAAGGGCGCCGGCGACGACACCCGCGCCTGGGGGCCGCCCTTCGTCGAGGGCAAGGACGGCAAGCCGATCGGCTCCGCCTATTTCCACTGCGCCAACCGCGGCAAGCGATCGATCGAGCTCGACTTCGAGACCGAGGAAGGCCGGCGGCTGGTGAAGAAGCTCGCGGCGCGCTCCGACGTGCTGATCGAGAATTTCAAGGTCGGCGGGCTCGCCAAGTTCGGGCTCGACTATGCGAGCTTGGCCCCGGACTGCCCGCGCCTCGTCTACTGCTCGGTCACCGGCTTCGGCCAGACCGGGCCTTACGCCAAGCGCGCCGGCTACGACCTGATGGCGCAGGGCCTCGGCGGGCTTATGGATCTCACAGGCACCGCCGACGGCGAGCCGACCCGCGTCGGCGTGCCGGTCTCGGACATCGTCACCGGCGTCTATTCCGTGGTCGGCATCCTTGCAGCCCTGCAGCAGCGCGAGCGCACCGGCAAGGGCTCCTATGTCGACACCGCGCTGGTCGACACCACCGTCGGCATCCTCTCCAACCAGGCGCTGAACTACCTGGTGTCGGGCAAGGTGCCCAAGCGCATCGGCAATGCCCACGCCAATATCGTGCCCTACCAGGTGTTCGAGGTCGCCGACGGCTACATCATCATCGCCACCGGCAACGACAGCCAGTTCCTCAAGCTGTGCGGCGTGCTCGGCGCCGACGAGATCGCCGGCAACCCGGCCTACAAGGACAATACCGGGCGGCTCACCAGCCGCCACACGCTCATCGCCGCGCTCACCGCCTATACCCGCAAATTCACGCGCGACGACCTGCTCGCCAAGCTCGAAGCGGTGCAGGTGCCGGCCGGGCCGATCAACAATATGGAGCAGGTGTTCAACGACCCGCAGGTGAAGCACCGCGGCATGCGGTTGTCGCTGGCGAGCGAGGCCGCGAAGGCCGGCAGCATTCCCGGCGTGCGCACGCCGATCGTGCTCGACGGCGCGCCGATGGCGTCCGACAAGCCGGCGCCGCTGCTCGGCCAGCACACCCAGGACATCCTGCGCGAGATCGGCGAGGCGTAGCCGCCTCGAGCCGCACGGCGGCGCCCGGCTGTCCTTGCCGGGTGTCGCCAAATTGCAACAGTGGCCTGAAATGCCGGTTCCGCAAGCGCCTGCCCCGCTTGTGGATAACTCGACTCAGCTATGACTTCCCCAACTCACGGAGAGTGCCACTCCCGGAGAATTTTTGGGGGAAGCCTATGTCGCCGACGACCGCGCCAGCGCCTGCGTACCGCACCGACGCCCACCGCGACGAGCCCGCGGTCACCCTGCAGCCGCTGATGACGCCGGCCCGCCGCATGGCGCTCGACGCGCTGGAGCGCGAATTCGCGGATCTGCTGAAAGTCACGCGGCGCTGAGCCGGACTTCGAGCCGGACTTCGGCCCTGCGGAACGCGGCGCGATCGGCTATGGTGCCGCAGCCGGACCATAGCCGATGGAAACAGAAACGCTTCGCCTGCATTATGCCGCCGCCATCGCCTGCGGCGTGCTCGCGGCACTCGCCGTCCATATCCTGCTGACGGTGTCCGGCCATGGCCTCGGCGCGATGCTGCGCGAGGCTGCCCCCGGCAACGCCGCGCAGATGACATCGGCGCTGGCGTGGTGGGCGATCGGCGCCGGCGGCTTCGTCGCCGGCTGGGCGAGCGGCGCCTATCTGATCGCGGCGGCGCGCGGCCGCGACGTGATCGCCACGATCGCGCGGCGCTTCCTGATCGCGATGGTGGTCGCGGTGTGCACCGCGGCCGGCGTCCTGAGCAAGACCGGTGGGCTCGGCGGCGGGCTCGACGTGCTGACCAATCTCGCCGCGCTCGCGGTCGCGGTGCTGACGGCCTATTGCGGCGCGCGCTTCGCCTATCTCCGGGCAGAGCGGGCCTGACGCGGCATTGACCGCCGCAGGGAACCGAACCAGACTCGCCGCATTGACGGGATTGGCACACAACCAGCCGGGTCCGCGCATGTCCGTTACCGCTGCCGACACGCCGAACGAGCCGGCTTCCGTGGCCCGCATCTTGGTGGTGGAGGACGAGCCGCTGGTCGCGATCCTCCTGGAAGAGGCGCTGCAGGACTGCGGCTATCAGGTGGTCGGGCCGGTCGAGAACCTGAAATCAGCAATCCAGCTCGCCGGCAGCGAGCGCCTCGACGCCGCCGTGCTCGACATCAATATCGACGGCGCGATCTCCGACGCGGTCGCCGACCGGCTGATGGCGCGCGGCATCCCCTTCATCTTCGTCAGCGGCGAGCAGAAGGACCTCGGCCTGCGCTACGGCGCGGTGCCGCTGCTGCGCAAGCCGTTCAGCGCCGACGACCTGCACCGCGCCGTCGCCGCGGTGATCGCCACGCGCGCGTGACCGGCGACACGGAGCGCGGCCCAGCGGGTGTGCGCGTGTCGAGCTGATAGCGACAGCTCTGTTCAGTTCACCCATTGCAGCGGGCGATCCGTGAACACGATAGACGGACTATCGTGATCCGCCGCCAAAATCTGCGCAGATTTGGCGATGGCCTTGCCAACATCTCGGTCGGCACCAGTTCGGTCAGGACATCTGCAGTCCATTCTGACATCCCACGGCATGGTGGCTCACGGTAGCTTTCCAGCTCAAGGCTGACCGCTTCTGTCAACATGCATGAAATTTGGCGAATCTAAGAGCGCAGTCCTTTCGCGTTACCGGATACCGTCAAAACCCGTCTTGCTGAATTCGCCGACGAACTGCCGCGGTTCACGGACGTTCCAAGGATAAGGAACTTGAGCGGTTCTCCGCGATTGTTACGGTGTTTTCTATCGCGTCGGAGTTCATGCCAACCAAGGCCGCATCAAGTCCGCGTCTAAACCGGCGACACCTTCTGGTCGGATCGCTCGCTGTCCCGTTTGTGCTGGACGGACGGCTAAGCGGCAATGATCGCGCCTACGCCAAGGACTCCAAGGAAGCCCCGGCATTCGATGGGCAGACCGTGCGGAGGCTGGCCCGCGCGCTGGCGGATGCCCCATTCAAGGCTCCGAACCGGACATTGCCGGGAAGCTTGAAGGACATCGATTACGACCAGTATCGCGCCATCCGCTTTCGGACCGATCGGTCCTTGTGGAGAGGCGAAAACCTTCCGTTTGAGGTTCAATTCTTCCATCCTGGCTTTATTTTCACTGATCGCGTCGAAATCTACGAAGTCAGGGACGGCCAGGCGTATCCGATCGGCTATTCGCCGGAACTTTTCGACTTTGGCCAGATACAGCCTCCTCCGGCAGACGCGAACCTCGGCTTTGCGGGCTTCAGGCTGCACACTCCCCTCAATCGGTCCGACTATTATGACGAGGTCTGCACGTTCCTTGGCGCGAGCTATTTCCGCGCGGTTGCCAAGGGCCAGACTTATGGGCTTTCCGCCCGTGGCCTGTCGCTGAAGACCGGCGATCCGGCTGGAGAGGAATTCCCCGCATTCCGGGCGTTCTGGATCGAGAAGCCCCAAAAGGGCACGAATTCGATTGTGATCCATGCGTTGCTCGACAGCGAGAGCGCGGCGGCAGCCTATCGCTTTACCATTCGACCCGGCGAGACGACGGCATTTGACGTCGAGATGTCGCTCCTTCCGCGTGTCGATATCAACCAGGTCGGCATCGGAACTCTTACGAGCATGTTCTTCTTCGACGCGAACGATCGCCAGGGGGTCGACGATTTCCGGCCTGCCGTGCACGATTCGGACGGACTTGCCATGCGCTCGGGACGCGGGGAGGAACTATGGCGGCCGCTGACCAATCCGCGCGATCTGCAGATCAGTGTCTTCAACGATGTCAATCCGCGCGGCTTCGGCCTCCTGCAGCGGCAACGGGACTTCCGCGTCTACGAGGACCTCGAATCGCGATTCGAGACGCGTCCGAGCCTGTGGGTGGAGCCGATCGGAAATGCAGGCGAAGGAGCGGTTCATCTGCTGGAGATTCCGACGAAGGAGGAAATCCACGACAACATCGTTGCGTTCTGGCGCCCCAAGGAACCAATGCGGGCCAAGGGAGAATATCCATTCACGTATCGGCTTCATTGGGGCGCTGGAAAGATCGATGCTCCAGCCCTTGCGGAATTCGCCAAAACGCGCGTGGGAGCCGGAAGCAACAATACGCGACGCTTCGTTCTCGATCTGACCGGAGAGACCCTGAAGGAACTCGATCCCGGCTCCGCTCAAGCCCATGTCCAAGCTGACAAAGGAAAGATCCTCAACCTTGTCACGCAACGCAATCCTACAACCGGCGGCTGGCGACTGAGCTTCGAGCTCGATACCCAAAAAGAGCCGGTCGTCGAGCTACGCGCGCACCTCACGCAAGACGACAAACCGATATCCGAAGTCTGGCTTTATCGTTGGACGCCGTAGCGGTGGGCGACACGAACATTCCCACGCCGCAGTTTCTTCCGCCTGAGCACCCGCTGTCCATGCCGGAGCAGTCCTTGTGGAATGCTCCTCGGCAGATGGCATCGCCCGGGACCGCTTCGCCCTGGGTCCCGTTTCGCCGCGCATTGGTGCTGGGTGCTACAGGCAGCCTGACGGCAATCGCCGCCTACGAAATGTACGAAGTGCTGAAGGTGGCCGGCCTAACAGTGCTCGAGTCTGTCGTGCTTGGCCTTTTCGTCGCATTGTTTGCGTGGATCTCCTTCTCCTTGGTCAGCACGTTGGCCGGTTTTTTCGTGAGCCTCTCCGGACGGGGCGCGACCTTCGGCATCGACCCGGAAGGACCGCTTCCGGAGCTTTCCGGCCTGAATGCCATTCTTTTGCCGACCTACAACGAAGATCCGCGTCGCGTCATGTCGCGTCTGCAAGCCATCTACGAGTCCGTCGCCGAAGCGGGTCGCATCGAACACTTCGAGTTCTTCGTGCTCAGCGACACGACCGATCCCGATGTGTGGATACATGAGGAAGCGGTCTATCTCGACCTTATCAAGCAGGTCAGCTCGCCTCGGGTGTTCTATCGCCATCGCCAGAAAAACCTGGGACGGAAGTCTGGAAATATTGCCGAATGGATCACCCGATTTGGCGGCCGCTACGACCACATGATCGTTCTCGATGCCGACAGCCTCATGACGGGAGACACCATCGTTCGCCTGGCCAGCGCCATGGAGAAGAACCCTGGCGTCGGCCTCATTCAGACCCTGCCGATTCTCATCAACAGCAGGACCTTGTTTGCGCGGCTGCAGCAGTTTGCCGGTCGCGTCTACGGGCCGCTGATCGCCCGTGGCATCGCATGGTGGCACGGCTCGGAAGGGAATTATTGGGGCCACAATGCCATCATTCGCGTTCGGGCCTTTGCAGAACAGGCTGGCTTGCCGTTGCTCGGCGGCCCCAAGCCGTTCGGAGGCCACATCCTCAGCCACGATTTCGTCGAAGCCGCGCTGATGCGGCGTGCGGGCTGGGGCGTGCACATGGCACCAAGCCTGGGCGGCAGCTTTGAGGAGTGCCCGCCGTCCTTGACCGATTATGCTGTTAGGGACCGTCGCTGGTGCCAGGGCAATATCCAGCACCTCGGTGTTCTTCCTGCGCGCGGCCTGCATTGGGTCTCGCGCCTGCATCTGCTCACGGGAATCGGATCCTATATCACGTCGCCGCTGTGGCTGGTCTTTCTGCTGGTCGGAATCCTGATATCGCTGCAGGCGAAGTTCATCCCTCCGGAATATTTCAGCGAGCGCTCGCTGTTTCCCACCTGGCCGGCGCAGGACCCCGTTCGCGCGGCCTGGGTGTTCGCCGGCACGATGGGCGTCCTGATCGCGCCCAAACTGCTGGGCTATCTGGCATTGCTGCGGAGCTCGCGTGAGCGACGCGGCTGTGGAGGCGGCATGCGGGCGCTCGTCAGCCTGATCGTCGAGGTGCTCATCTCGGCGATCATTGCACCGGTGATGATGCTGATGCAGACGCGTTCGATCATGGAGGTTGCCTTCGGTCGCGATTCCGGCTGGCAGGCGCAGCGGCGAGATGGCGAAGGTCCGTCGCGATCCGAATTGATCCGTGTGTACGGATGGCCGACGCTGCTCGGCCTGCTGCTCGCTGCCGGCGCATATTCCGTCTCGACTCCGCTGTTCTGGTGGATGACGCCGGTTATTCTCGGACTGCTCCTTGCGGTGCCGCTGGCGGCAATAACCTCTCGTCCCGGCGCAGGCACAGCACTGAGATCGGCCGGACTCCTGCTGACCCCTGAGGAAAGCCACTCTCCGAATATTCTTGTGCGGGCCAATAGCTTGGCAGAACGTCTGGAGCCTCGCGACGCTGTCACCGCCATCCAACGTCTGACGGAAGACGACCGCTTGGCAGATGCACATCTGGCTATGTTGTCCTCCACGAAGCGGCGCCGTGGAGACTTCGATGTCGATCTGCTTGTCGGGCTCGCCAAGATCGAGGACTCCGCCTCATTGGCGGAGGCTTGCGCGATTCTCAGCAAGAAAGAAGTCTACGCCGTGCTCGGCATACATGAGGGAGTTGACCGCCTTCGCATCAAGGCGCGGAAGCCGTCGGATCGACTAAGCCAATCGCTTTCCGTTGGCCCGCAATAGCCACCTGCCGCGCCCACCCTTCCGCGAGATTTTTGCAACGTGGAAGACATCGATCGCAGAGCTTCATTCTGCATCGAAGAATGGATCAGTTGACGACTGGCTCGACCCTCATCGCGACCACACCTATGACCGTTCGGAGCAGCTCGCGATTCCGCCACACAGAACATGACGCCTGCAAGCACGACGCACTAAATGAAGGACCTTGGCCGGCCGTCTGATCACGGAGGTGGTACGCTGCGTATATTACGGAGTGAGCTTCCAAGAAAACGTGATCTTGCTTTCTTGATAAGACAGCTGGCAACCGAGAGATAATCACGCTCTGCTGGAGCGCTTCCATCGGGGGGACCGCGACTTGATCACAGTCCCACCAGAAGATCCGCGTATCTATTGAATCTCTAAGCCGCGGTAATTTGCGCATCCTCGACAATACTGGCGCGCACATCGTTCTCAATCAGATTCCAGACCCGATCGACATAGGCGCCAAATCCCGCCGTGCGTTTTACAGCTAGATCGCGCGGGCGCGGCAGGTCGATCGTGATATTCTCCTTGACCCAGCCGGGGCGGCGACCAAGGACGACAATACGGTCAGCCAGGAATACGGCCTCATCGATCTGGTGCGTGATGAACAGCACCGTCTTGCGCCCCTGCTGCCAAATCCGCAGCAGCTCGAGCTGCATCATCTCCCGCGTCTGGGCGTCGAGCGCCGAGAACGGCTCGTCCATGATCAGGACTTCGGGGTTCAGCGCGAGCGCGCGGGCAAGATTGACGCGCTGGCGCATGCCGCCCGAAATCTGATTTGGTTAAAATTGCTCGAAGCCCGACGACGCCACGATTACATCGGAGGCGATCGAAGGCTTGAACAGGTTTGCCGTGATCAATGGCTTGATCGAACGGCCATTGCCTTACGAGCAGATCGCCGCCGTCCAGTTCCGCG
>Ga0180222_1000266_pt1 | contig 85533 bp, 80 predicted proteins | sample eDN5th37CKraftOP_FD_151336 | JGI IMG/M metagenome (GOLD analysis project Ga0180222, IMG submission 151336) | Enriched Organic Plus compost microbial communities from Emeryville, California, USA - eDNA 5th pass 37_C Kraft OP (version 2) (version 2) ... | reverse complement strand
CTCGATCTGGCTGTGGTCGTCGGTGGATTCGTTGATCGGGATGCGGATCTTGCCGTCGGGCGAGGTCAGCGCCCGGCTGACCAGGCCGGTCTGCTTGCCCTTGATGTCGAAATACTTGATCTCGCGGCCGAAGCCCTCGGGGCGCGGGTTCGGTTCGGCCAGCCAGCCTGGCGCTGCCCCGAACCATGCGGCAAGGCCCGCTCTTGCCAAGATCGGCCAGGGGGGCGATAAACCGCCCTTCCCGTCCACCGCGAGAGGCCGTCTTGCCGCAGCGCCCCATCACCACCGTCCCTGCCCTGGTCGAGGCCGGGCTGGCCGATTCCGCCCGCACCGAGGCGCTGGACGCGGTGGCGGCCGAGTTCCGCATCCGCATCTCGCCCGCCATGCGCGAGGCCATGGGCACGCCCGGCGACGGCATCGCCGCGCAATTCGTGCCCGATGCGCGCGAGCTGCAGATCCGCCCCGAGGAACTGGCCGATCCGATCGGGGACGAGGCGCACAGCCCGACGCCCGGCCTGACGCATCGCTATCCCGACCGGGTGATCCTGCATGTCACCAAAACATGCGAGGTCTATTGCCGCTTCTGCTTTCGCCGCGAGGTCGTGGGCGAGGACGGCACCCTGCCCGAGCCGGAGCTGGCGGCGGCGCTGGACTATATCGCCCGCAGCCCGGCGATCCACGAGGTGATCCTGACCGGCGGCGATCCGATGGTGCTGTCGGCGCGGCGCATCGCGGCGCTGATGGCGCGGCTGGAAGCGATCCCGCATGTCGATATCGTCCGCTTCCACACCCGCGTGCCGGTGGTGGCCCCGGGCCGCATCGACGCGGCGATGCTGGCGGCGCTGCGCCCCGGGCGGCTGGCGGTCTGGGTGGTGGTCCACACCAACCACCCGCAGGAGCTGACGGCAGAGGCGCTGGCCGCGCTGGCCCGGCTGGCCGATGCGGGCCTGCCGCTGCTGTCGCAGACCGTGCTGCTGAAGGGGGTGAACGCCGATGCGGCGGTGCTGGCCGATCTGTTCCGGGCGCTGATCCGCAACCGGGTCAAGCCCTATTACCTGCATCATTGCGACCTGGCGCGCGGCACCGGCCATTTCCGCATCTCGATCGCCGAGGGGCAGGCGATCATGGCGGGCCTGCGCGGCCGTCTGTCGGGGACCTGCCTGCCGACCTATGTGCTGGACCTGCCGGGCGGGCATGGCAAGGTGCCGCTGGGGCCGGGCTATGTCGAGGAGACCGGGCCCGGCCGTTACCTGATCCGGGACTGGCGCGGGCAAAGGCACGAATATCGCGATCCGGACGGCTGAGGCCGGGGGCGCTTCGCCCCCCGGACCCCCCGAGGATATTTGGACAAGAAAGAAGTCCGGCCCGGGGCCGTTTGCGCGCCCCGGGGCGGTTCGTCAGGCGGTCGCGGCACGCAGCGCCTTGCGGCGGGCCACGCGCTCGCGGATCGCCTCGACATCCGTGACCGGGGTCGCGGCGAAAAGCTCGCGCGTATAGGGATGGCGGGGGTCGGCGAAGACCGCCTCGCGGCTGCCCTGTTCCACGGCCTCGCCCTTGTTCATCACCAGCACGTCATCGGCGATATAGCGCACCACCGACAGGTCGTGGCTGATGAAGACATAGGCCAGGTTGAACTCCTCCTGCAGGTCGGCGAGCAGGTTCAGGACCTGCGCCTGCACCGACAGGTCCAGCGCCGAGACCGGCTCGTCCAGCACCAGCAGCGTCGGGTTCAGCATCAAGGCCCGGGCGATGGCGATGCGCTGGCGCTGGCCGCCCGAGAACATGTGCGGGTAGCGGTTGAACACCTCGGGGGGGAGGCCGACCTTGACCAGCATCTCCTCGGCGCGGCGGCGCCGTTCGGCGGCGGGGGTATCGGTGTTCAGGAGCAGGGGTTCCATCAGCACGTCGCCGATCTTCTGGCGCGGATTCAGGCTGCCATAGGGGTTCTGGAACACCATCTGCACCTTGGAGCGCATCTCGCGCGTCAGCCGCGCCTTGGCGATGTCCACCGGCTTGCCGTCGATCAGCAGCTCGCCGCCCGAGGCCGGGTCGATCAGCGCGATGATCCGCGCCAGCGTCGACTTGCCCGAGCCGGATTCGCCGACGATGGCCAGGGTCTTGCCGCGCTCCACCGAGAAGCTGATGCCCTTGACCGCGCGCACCATCTTGGCGGCGCGGGTCAGCGAGCCGGGGACGTAATAGTCGCGGATCAGGTTGCGCCCTTCGACGACACTCATTGCGGGGCCTCCTCGAGAAAGCTGCCGACGGTGGGCAGGCGGTCTCCGGTGGCGTTTTCCGGCAGGGCCGAGAGCAGCGCACGGGTATAGGGGTGTTTCGGCGCCTCGAACAGCGACAGCACGTCGGCCTCTTCCATCTTTCGGCCCTTGTATTGCACCTGCACGCGATCGGCGGTCTCGGCCACCACGCCCATGTCGTGGGTGATCAGGATCAGCGCCATGCCGGTCTGTTCCTGCAGCTTCATCAGCAGGTCGAGGATCTGCTTCTGGATGGTCACGTCCAGCGCCGTGGTCGGCTCGTCCGCGATCAGCAGGCGCGGGTTGGTGGCGATGGCCATGGCGATCATCACCCGCTGGCATTGCCCGCCGGACATCTGGTGCGGGTAGGATTTCAGCTTCTCCTCGGGGTCGGGGATGCCGACCTGGCGGTAGAGCTCCAGCGCCCTTGCCCGCGCGGCCCGCTTCGAGAGGCCGGCATTGAAACGCAGCACCTCCTCGATCTGGTAGCCGGTGGTGAAGCTGGGGTTCAGCGAGGCGATGGGTTCCTGGAAGATCATGGTGATCTCGCGCCCGATAACGCGGCGGCGCTGGCGCGGCGTCATGCGCAGCAGGTCCTTGCCGTCGAAGCTCATCTCATCGGCGGTGACGGTGGCGGTGTCGGGCAAGAGCCCCATCGCCGCCAGCATCGAGACCGACTTGCCCGAGCCCGACTCGCCCACGATGGCCAGCACCTCGCCCTTGTCGACACGCACGTCGATGCCGTCCACGGCGGTGAAGCTGCCGGTCGAGGTGGCGAAGCGCACGGTCAGGTTGCGGATGTTCAGCAAGGCCATGGCTCAGCTCCGCTTCAGTTTCGGGTCGAGCGCGTCGCGAAGCCCGTCGCCCATCAGGTTGATCGCCAGCACCGAGACCAGGATGGCGAGGCCGGGGAAGGTCACCACCCACCAGGCGCGCAGGATGAACTCGCGCGCCTCGGCCAGCATGGTGCCCCATTCCGAGGCCGGCGGCTGCGCGCCCATGCCGAGGAAACCCAGCGCGGCCGAGTCGAGCACCGCCGAGGAGAAGCTCAGCGTCGCCTGCACGATCAGGGGCGCCAGGCAGTTGGGCAGGATGGTCCTGAACATCAGCCGCAGGTTCGACGCCCCGGCCACCTTGGCGGCGGTGACGTATTCGCGCGCCTTTTCCCCCATCACCGCGGCGCGGGTCAGGCGGGCGAAATGCGGCTGGTAGACGATGGCGATGGCGATCATCGCATTGGTCAGTCCCGGCCCCAGCACCGCGACCAGCACCAGCGCCAGGAGCAGCGAGGGGAAGGCCAGCACCACGTCCATGACCCGCATGATGACGGTGTCCACCCAGCCGCCGAAGAAGCCGGCGACAAGCCCGATGATGATGCCGCCGGTCAGCGCGATGGCGACGACGACGATGCCGATGAACAGCGAATATTGCGCGCCGTAGATCAGCCGCGACAGGATGTCCCGACCCACGGCATCGGTGCCGAGCAGGAAGCCGGCCCGGCCGCCCTCTTGCCAGATCGGCGGCACCAGCAGCGCGCCGCGGTATTGCTGGGTGGGGTCATGCGGCGCGATCAGCGGGGCGAAGACGGCGGTCAGCACCAGCAGGACGAAGACGACGAGGCCGATCACCGCGCCGCGGTTCTGGCTGAAGTAGAACCAGAACTCGCGCAGCATCCGGCGGCGGATGGCCGCGTCCGAAATCTTGACGGTGGTATCGGTCATTTGTGCCGGATCCTCGGGTTGATGAGACCATAGGTCAGGTCGACGATCAGGTTCACGATCATCACGATGGCGGCGATCAGCAGCAGGCCCGACTGCACCACCGGATAGTCGCGGCGCGAGATCGAATCGATCATCCACTTGCCGATGCCGGGCCAGGAAAAGATCGTCTCGGTCAGGATGGCGCCGGCCATCAGCACGCCGATCTGCAAGCCGATGGTGGTGATGACCGGGATCATGGCGTTGCGCAGCGCATGCACGCCGATCACCCGGCGCGGCGACAGGCCCTTGGCGCGGGCGGTGCGCACGTAATCCTCGCCCATCACCTCGAGCATGGCCGAGCGGGTCTGGCGGGCGATCACCGCCAGCGGAATGGTCGCCAGCACGATCGAGGGCAGGATCAGGTGGCTGAACGCCGAGGCGAAGGCGCCCTTCTGCCCCGAGATCAGGCTGTCGATCAGCATGAAGCCGGTCACCGGCGGAAAGAAATACATCAGCGAGATGCGGCCCGAGACCGGCGTCCAGCCCAGCACGCCGGAAAACAGGATGATGAGCAGAAGCCCCCACCAGAAGATCGGCATCGAGAACCCGACCAGCGCCGCGGTCATCGAGAACTGGTCGAACCAGCTGCCGCGCTTGATCGCCGCGATCACGCCCACCGGCACGCCGATCACCGTGGCCAGGACGATGGCCACCAGGCCAAGCTCGACCGTGGCCGGGAACAGCGCCAGGAACTCGGTCAGCACCGGCTTCTTGGTCACCAGCGAATTGCCCAGGTCGCCCTGAAGCAGATTGCCGAGATAGTGCAGATATTGCTGCCAGACCGGCTTGTCATAGCCAAGCTGCGCCGCAATCTGGGCGTAACGCTCAGGCGAGACGCCGCGCTCGCCGGCCATCAGCAGCACCGGGTCGCCCGGCAGCAGGCGGATGAAGCCGAAGGCCACCAGCGTGATCCCGATCATCGTCGGGACCAGGTAAAGCAGTTTCTTGAGGATGAATCTGAGCATCGAACCCTAACCTAAGGGCCGTGCAGGGAAAATTCCCTGCACGGCCGCGATAGTTTCAGTCCGGGACCGGCCTTATTCGGTCAGGTCCACGGTGTCGAAGGCATAGTCGCCCAGCGGCGACTGCACGAAGCCGGTCACGTTCTTGGCCATCGGCACGTATTGCGTCGAATGCGCCAGCGTGGCCCAGGGCGCCTCGCGCTTGAAGATGAGCTGCGCTTCTTCGTAAAGCTTCACGCGCTCGTCATGGTCCGAGCTGGCCTTGGCCTTCGCCAGCAGGTCCGAGAACTCCTGGTTGCACCAGAAGGCACGGTTCGCCCCGCCCGGATTGGCCGAAGCGCAGGACAGCAGGACCGACAGGAAGTTGTCCGGATCGCCGTTGTCGCCGGTCCAGCCCAGGATGACGGCGCCCTTGCGGCCCTCTTCCATCGATTTCTTCAGGTATTCGCCCCATTCGTAGCTGACGATGTCCACCTTGACGCCGACCTTGGCGAAATCGCTCTGGATCAGTTCGGCGGCGCGGCGGGCGTTGGGCATGTAGGGACGCTGCACCGGCATCGCCCAGATCTCCATGCTCAGGTTCTGGACGCCGGCTTCTTCGAGCATCTGCTTGGCCGCGTCGGGATCGTAGGCGTCGTCCTCGACCGCGTCGTTATAGGACCACATGGTCGGCGGGATCGGGTTCTTGGCGACCTCGGCATTGCCTTGATAGACGGCGTCGATCATCGCCTGCTTGTCCATCGCCATGTTCAGCGCCTTGCGGACCTGCGGATTGTCGAAGGGCGCGACGGTGGTGTTATAGGCCAGATAGCCGACGTTCAGGCCGGGCTGCTCGTCCAGCTTGAGGTTCGGGTCGGCCCGGATCTCGTCCAGGTCGGCGGGCGCGGGATAGGGCATCAGGTGGCATTCGCCGGCCTTGAGCTTTTGCAGCCGCACCGAGGCGTCGGGGGTGATGGCAAAGACCAGGTCGTCGATCTTGGGCGCCTCGCCCCAGTAATCGGCGTTCTTCTGGTAGCGGATCACCGCGTCCTTCTGATAGGCGACGAAGCGGAACGGGCCGGTGCCGATGGGCGCGTTGTTCAGGTCCTCGCGGGTGCCGGCGGCGTCCAGCGCATCGGCATATTCCTTCGAAACGATCGAGACGAAAGGCATCGCCACGTTGGCCAGGAACGGCGCCTCGGGCTGGTTGAGGGTGAATTTCACCGTGTGGTCGTCGACCTTCTCGATGGACTTGATCAGCTTGTCCATCTCCATCGAGGAATAATATTCGTAGGTGATGCCGGGGATGTATTCGTGCCAGGGGTGGTCGGCGCTGGCCTGGCGCTCGAAGGTGAAGATCACGTCATCGGCGTTGAAGTCGCGCGAGGGCGTGAACTTGTCGTTGGAATGGAACTTCACGCCCTGGCGCAGGTGGAAGGTGTATTCCAGACCGTCCTCGGACACGTCCCAGCTTTCCGCCAGCGCCGGCTCGATCTCGGTCGTGCCGGGCTTGAACTGCACCAGGCGGTTGTAGATGGCATGGCCCGAGGCGTCGAAGGTGGTGCCGGCGGTATAGGGCGCCGCGTCGAAACCCTCGGGCGAGCCTTCCGAGCAATAGACGAATGTCTTGGCATGCAGCGGCGCGGCGGCCATCAGCGCAAAGGCCGACGCCGCGAGCATGCGGGTGGAGAAGAACGACATAATGCCTCCCATGTCTAGAGATATTCCCTGACCTGATGCAAACGAATCTGCCTGACAGGTCAAGTGCTCTGCCGGGTCTTGTCGTCATTTTGCCGCAATGACGCTGCGAAACGCCGTAAATTTTGGCCGATTTACGGCGTTTCGCCGGCAGGCATGAGAGAGCAGAGGCCGGAGGCGCGCCCGAAAGCGGGCTGGACCGCCCGGTTCAGGCGTTGTCGCGCTCCCATATCCAGGCGTGGTCGGGATGATTCTCGTAACGCCATTTGCGGATCGGTCCGGCCATGACGTTCAGGTAATACATCTCGTAGCCATAGGGTACGCCGCAGGGATGGTGGCCGCGCGGCACCAGCACGACATCGTGGTTCCTGACCGCCATGGTCTCGTCCAGGCTGCCGTCGTCGGTAAAGACCCGCTGGATGCCGTAGCCCTGCGGCGGATTCAGCCGGTGGTAATAGGTCTCCTCCAGATAGGTCATGCGGGGAAAGTCGTCCTCGTCATGGCGATGCGGCGGATAGCTCGACCAGTTCCCTTCCGGGGTGAAGACCTCGGTCACCAGCAGGCTGTCGCAGTAATCCTCGGCCTCCATGGCGATGTTGTTGATGAAGCGGGTATTGGCGCCCTGCCCGCGCCGGGTCAGCGCGATGCCCTCGGGGCCGATGCGGCGGGCGGGATGGCCGCCCTTGCCGGGGGCGAGGCAAACGGCCAGCGTCAGCGGCGTCACGGCCTCGGCCCGCCAGTCGCTGCCATCGGGCAGATAGAGGCAATGCGGCGGGGTCTTTTCGAACACGTCCAGCCGCTCGCCCATCTCGCCCCAGTCCCGGCCGGCTCCGGCGATGCGGGCCTTGCCCTCGACGATCACCAGGATCGCCTCCATGCCGCCGGTATGGCCCTCGGCCACTTCGCCGGGCCCGAGCCGCCAGAGGTCGAAGCCGACATGGGACCAACCCGCGCCTTCGGGGGTGATGTGATGGACAAGACCGTGCTGGCCGGCCGGTTTGCGCAAGAGAGTCATCGGTCCTCGCTGCGATTCAGGAAAAGCGTGACGAAAAGATAGACCCCCGCCGCGCCGAACAGGATCGCCCAGAAGACCGAGCCGCTGGCGGCCTCGAACCCCGCCCAGAGCAGCGGCAGCAGGACGCAGAGGACACGGATCCAGAGCGGGCGGAAGAACGGGTGTTGGGGATCGACCAGCATGGCACCAGCCTAGTGCAGCCCGGCGGCACGCGCCATATCCTTGAGCGATTTCAGCCCAAGCGACTGGTATTCCAGCGGGTTGCGCTTGCCGGGGTCCTGCTCGGCCTCGATCACCAGCCAGCCGTCATAGCCGGCCTCGGCCAGGATCTTCAGCAGCGGCTGGAAGTCGATGGCGCCCTCGGGATCGCCCGGCACGGTGAAGGCCCCGGCCAGCACGCCCTGCAGGAAGCTCATGTCCCGGGCGCGCACTTCCTCGGTCACGGCGCGGCGGATGTTCTTGGCATGGAAATGCGCCACCCGGCCGACATGCTTCCTCAGCACCGCCTCGGGATCGCCGCCGCCGAAGGTGCAATGCCCGGCGTCGAACAGCAGATGCGTCGCCGGCCCGGTCGCGGCCATGAAGGCGTCGATCTCCTCGGGGCTTTCGACCACGGTGCCCATGTGGTGGTGATAGGCCAGCGTGATGCCCTGCCCCGCCAGATACTGCGCGAATTCCTCCATCCTGCGGCCGAACGCGGCCATCTCGGCGGGCGTCAGGCGCGGCCGGGCATTGACCGGCACGTCGGGCCGGCCATGCACGGTGTTCGAGCATTCGCAGGCGATGCAGACCTTGCAGCCATTGGCCTTGAGCTTGGCCAGATGCCCCTGCACCGCCGCGATCTCCTCCTCGACCGAGCGGGTCAGCAGCGCGGTCGAATACCAGCCCGAGATGAATTTCAGCCCGTAGCGGCCCAAGAGTTCCTTGAGCGCCAGCGGTTCGTCGGGCCAGCGATGGCCGTTCTCGATGCCGTCGAAGCCGATGAGCTGGCCCGCCTCGTGCAGGATCTGTTCGGTCGGGATATCGGCGCCGATCGACTGGTCGTCGTCATTGGCCCAGGCGATGGGATTGGTTCCGAAAAGGATCATGGGTCGAGCCTCAATTGACAAGCCGCTGTTTTCGCAGCCAGGTTTCATATGTCTTGCGGGCGGCCCTCAGCTTGTCGCTCTGGCCGACCTCGGGAACGGCGACGTCCCACCAGCCGCCGCCGATCCCGGCGCCGGTCAGGGCCTCGGTGTCGATCACGATGACGCTGGGGATGTCGCGGCCGCGCGCGGCACGGATCGCGGATTCGAGCGCGGCGATGCCCGAGACCTTCTCGGCATGCGCCCCCATGCTGGCGGCATGGGCGACGAAGTCGATCTGCGGCTCCTCGACCAGGTTCGAGCTGGCATACATGTTGTTGAATTCCTCGCCGCCGCATTCCTGCTGCAGCCGGTTGATGCAGCCATAGCCCCGGTTGTCGGTCAGCACCACGGTGAAGGGCACCTTCAGCATGACGGCCGTCGCCAGCTCGCTGTTGGCCATCATGTAGCTGCCGTCGCCGACCATGCAGACCACCTCGGCCTCGGGCCGGGCCATGGCGATGCCTAGCGCGCCGGCCACCTCGTAGCCCATGCAGCTATAGCCGTATTCCATGTGATAGCCGCCGGGGCTGGCGCGCCACAGCACCTGCAGCGCGCCGGGCATGGTGCCGGCCGCGCACATCACCACGGTGTTCTCGCCGGCGACGCGCTGCACCGCGCCGATCACCTGCGCATCCGAGGGCGGCCCGTCATGGTTCGGCGCCGCCATGGCCTTGTCGGCCAGCGCGAACCAGTCGGCGCGCGGCCGCAGATCCGGCTCGGCGAAGCGGTGCGCGCCAAGCGCCGCGCCGATCCGCTCCAGCGCCACCCGGGCATCCGCCACCAGCGGCACCGCGCCGTGCTTCGCCGCGTCATAGCCCGTGAGGTTGATCGAGACCAGCCGCCGCCCCGGATTGGCGAAGGCGGCCCAGGAGCCGGTGGTGAAATCCTGGAACCGCGTCCCTACCCCGATGATCAGGTCGGCCCGTGCACAGGCGGCATTGCCGGCATCGGTGCCGGTGACGCCGGGAGAGCCGAGGTTCAACTCCTCGCGCCAGTCGACGGCGCCCTTGCCGGCCTGGGTCTCGACCAGGGGAATGCGGTGGCGCCTGGCGAAATCCAGCAGCGCGGCCTCGGCCCCGGAATAAATCACGCCGCCGCCCGAAACGATCACCGGCCGCTCGGCCTTGCGGATCAGCGCGACGACCTCGGCCAGCTCGGCCGCGTCCGGCTCGGGCCGGCGGATGCGCCAGACCCTGGGCGCAAAGAACGCCGCGGGCCAGTCCCAGGCCTCGGCCTGCACGTCCTGGCAGAAGGCCAGCGTCACCGGTCCGCAATTCGCCGGATCGGTCATCACCTGCATGGCGCGCGGCAGCGCGGTCAGCAGATGCTCGGGCCGCGAGATGCGGTCGAAATAGCGGCTGACCGGCCGGAAGCAGTCATTGGCCGAAACGGTGCCGTCGCCGAAATCCTCGATCTGCTGCAGCACCGGATCGGGGCGGCGGCTGGCAAAGACATCGCCCGGGATCAGCAGCAGCGGCAGGCGGTTCACATGCGCCAGCGCCGCGGCGGTCACCATATTGGTCGCCCCCGGACCGATGGAGCTCGTCACCGCCATGGCGCGCCGGCGCTTCTTGGTCTTGGCCCAGGCGATGGCGGCATGGGCCATGGTCTGTTCGTTCTGGCCGCGCAGCGTCGGCAGGGCGTCGCCGATGCCATGCAGCGCCTCGCCGATCCCGGCGACATTGCCATGGCCGAAGATCGCCCAGACCGCCTCGATGAAACGCTCGCCCTCCTCGGTCATCTGCACCGACAGCCAGCGCATCATCGCCTGCGCGGCGGTCAGCCGGATCGTCTCGCTCATGCCTCTCCTCCTCGGCGCGCGCCGGCGCCCGTGATTTCTTTCTTGTGCAAATATCCCGGGGTGAATTGGCCGCAGGCCAAGAGGGGCAGAGCCCCTCCGCCGCCGGTGCCGGGCGCCCCGCTCATGCCGCCGCCTCGGCACCGGCCCGGGCCCGGTCCCAAAGCGCGCAAAGCCGGCCAAAGCGCCGCCGCATCTCGGCCACGGCCTCGGCATCGCTGCGGCGTCCGGCCAGCCAGTCGCCCGCCACCTCGGCGAAGATCGTCCGGCCGACGGCAAAGCCGCGCACCAGTTCGTGCTTCGCCGCCTTCTCGAAACTGGCCGCCAGCTCGGCCTCCGGCGCCTCCAGCCCCAGCACCACGATGCCGCGCAGCCAGGGATCATGCGCCCGGATCGTCTCCACCGCCTGCTGCCAGGCGGCATCGGACCGCAGCGGCTCGAGCTTCCACCAGTCGGGATAGACGCCGATCTCGTACCAACGCCGGATCAGCGCCGCCGTGGTCCCGTCATCCACCGGCCCGACCTTCGAGGGAATGATCTCCAGCAGGAATTCCAGGTCATTGGCCCGCGCGGCCTGATAAAGCCGGGTGACCGTCGCCTCCTGATCGGCGCGCATCGCCGCATCGTCCTCGGGATGGCAGAAGCACAGGACCTTGACCACCTGCCCCGCCGGCCATTCCATCAGCCCCTGGCAGGCCGCGCCCAGCTCCGGCTCCAGCCGCAGGGGACGCGAGCCCGGCCATTCGCAGGGCCGCCCGACCCAGAGCCCGGTGCCCGCTGCCGCATGCAGCGCCGCCCGTCCCAGCCGGTCGTCGCACAGGATGCCATAACCCGGGCGGCCGTCCTGCACCTCCAGCGCGGCCTGCAGGCAGAGCTGCTTGAAGGCGCCGATCCGTTCCTGGGTCGCACCCTCCATCTCTTCCAGCTGCATGCGGTGGTCGAAGGCGAAGGCGCGGATGTCGCCCTCCAGGGGATGCAGGTTGGTGGCGCGGTGGATGCGCTCCAGCGCCGCATCCTTGCGCAGCGCCCGCTCGCGGATGCCGCGGCGCAGGAAGAACTCCAGCTCGGCCAGCGAGGGATAGGCGGGCGTGCAGCCGTGGCGGCTGACGGCGAAGGCGCCGCAGGCATTGGCGTATTCCAGCGCCCGCGGCCAGCTCTTGCCGTCGAGCCAGCCCTTGAGCAGCCCCGACATGAAGCCGTCCCCGGCGCCGAGCACGTTGAAGACCTCGATCGGGAAGCCCGGCCCGGTTTCGCCGCTGTCCCAGCCCTCGACGGCGCCGGTGAAGGCCACGGCCCCCGCCGCGCCGCGCTTGCAGACCAGCACCGCGGACGTGACGGCGCGCACGGCGCGCAGCGCCGCCAGCGTGTCGGTCGAGCCGCCGGCGATGTGGAACTCCTCCTCGGTGCCGACGATCAGGTCGAAAAGCGGCAGATGCGCCTGCAGCTTCGCCGTCACCGTGTCGCTGGCGATGAAGCGGTTCTCGCCGTCGCCATGGCCCGAGAGCCCCCAGAGATTCGGGCGATAGTCGATATCCAGCGCCGTCTGCGCCCCGTGCCTGCGCGCCAGATGCAGCGCCTTCAGCACCGCGGCCTCGGTGCGCGGATGGCTCAGATGCGTGCCGGTGGCGACCACGGAACGCGCCTGCGCGATCAGGTCCTCGTCGATGTCGTCCTCGCACAGCGCCATGTCGGCGCAGTTCTCGCGATAGAAAATCAGCGGAAAGCTGTCCTCGTCGCGGATGCCCAGCAGCACCAGCGCCGTCAGCCGCTCGGGATCGGTCGCGACGCCGCGCAGGTCCACCCCCTCGCGCGCCAGCTCCTCGCGCAGGAAGCGGCCCATATGCTCGTCGCCGACCCGGGTGATCAGGGCCGAGCGCAGCCCCAGCCGCGCCGTGCCGCAGGCCATGTTGGTCGGAGAGCCGCCGACATATTTGCTGAAGGACCGCATGTCCTCAAGCCGCCCGCCGACCTGCGCGCCATAAAGATCGACCGAGCTGCGGCCGATGGTGATCACGTCCAGCGTCCTGGTCATCCCCTGGCCTCCACGGGCTCCGAGACCGCCGCCCGCAGATGGTCCATGCTGGCGCGCAGCGCGGTTTCGATATCCTCCAGCGCATGGACCTCGGGGGCGAAGGGCTCGAAGCTGACCGGGCCGTCGTAGCCGTCCGCCAGCAGCGCCCGCAGCTGCGCGACGTTCTCCAGCCGGTCGTCGGCATCGACCAGCAGGCGATGGCCGTCCAGCATCGCCGCGACCGCCAGCGACGGATCGGTCACGCCCGAGACATGCACGAGCCCGGTGCGATGCGGGAAGAATTCCGTCTCGCCCGCCAGATGGTGGTGGAAGCTGTCATGCAGCAGGCGGAAGGCGTCGAACCCGCCGGCCTCGGTGATGGCGGCGACGGCCTCGGCCTTGCGGCGCAGCGCGCTTTGCGGAAAGCCCAGCGGCTCGACCAGCCCTATCAGCCCGCGCGGCTGCAGGATGGCGCGCAGCCGGTCCAGCGCCGCCACCGTCTCGGAATGGGCGATCTCGGTGCCGTCGTTCAGCGGACAGAGCACCAGCGCCTGCGCCCCTGCCCCGGCGGCGAAATCGGCCAGCCGCTCGGCGCGGGCGGCGAGGTCCTCGCTCCAGCGGTTGAAGGGATAGAGCGCATTGACCGACAGGATCGAGACCCCGGCCTCCGCGGCCATGCGGGCGATCTCGGCCGGGGCCTGGCCGGTCACGTCGGGCAGGTCGTTGCGGATCTCGACCTCGGTGCAGCCGAGGCGGCGGGCCAGGGCGAAGAACTCGGCCAGCGAAAGGCGGGGGGCGACGATATGGTTCAGGGCGAAGCGCATGGCGGACCTCAGGCGTAAAGGGCGGGACGGGGGGGCAGTTCGATCCTGACGGACTGGCCTTCGGATTCCTGGGCGGCGACGCAGGCATCGGCGGTGACGGCGGCGACATAGCCGTCCCAGGCGGTCGGGCCGGCGGCGGTGCCCTCGGCCGCCGCTTTCAGGAAATCGGCCAGTTCGTAGTCGTAGCTGTCGATGAAGCGGTCCTTCCAGTCCATCAGGATCGGCTGGCCCAGCACGGCGCCCGAGCGGGTCTGGATGCTCATCGGCTCGGGCAGCTTGGCGGTGCCGTCCTCGCCGACGATCTCGCACTGGATGTCATAGCCGTAATGGCAGTTCACGAAGATCTCGACATAGATCACCACGCCCTTGGCGGTTTCCAGCACCACCACCTGCGGGTCGCGCAGCTTTTCATGGGCGCGGGGCGATTTGCGCGGGAAGAACACCCGGGCGCTGACATAGTCGTCGTCCAGCAGCCAGCGCAGCACGTCGATCTCGTGGATCAGCGTGTCGTGGATCGCCATCGGGGTCTGGTAATTCTCGCCCACCCGCGGGTTGCGATGCGCGGCATGGACCATCAGCGGCGCGCCGGTCACCTCTCCCACCGCCTTTTTCAGCGCGACATAGCCGGGGTCATAGCGGCGCATGAAGCCGACCTGCACCAGCCGCTTGCCGGCGGCCTGCTCGGCCTCGACGATGCGGCGCGCGCCCTCGGCGGTGGTGGCCAGCGGCTTTTCGCAAAAGCACGGCTTGCCGGCGGCGATGGCGGCCAGCACGTATTCCTCATGCGTCTGGCCCCAGGAACAGACGAGGATCGCGTCCACATCGGCATCCCGGATCAGCGCATGCGGGTCGTCGAAGATCCGCGCCTCGGGGGCATGGTCGCGCTGGCAGGCTTCGGCATTGGCGCGGTTCACGTCGTTCAGGGCGGTGACCCGTGCACCGGCCAGCACCCGGTTGATGCGCCGGGTGTGGTCCTGGCCGATGGCGCCGGTGCCGATCACTCCGATCTTCAGGGTCATGGTCATTTGCTCCAATAGGTGTCGATGTAGCGTTGCATTTCGTTGCGCATGAATTTTCCGGACTGGTCGGCGCGGTCCTCCCAGGCGAAGACGCAGGCGGTCATGATGCCGTCGAAGCCGATCTCGGCCAGGGTGCCGAAGAAGTCGTCCCAGGGCACCTCGCCCTGGCCGATGTCGAGATGCTGGTGGATGCGCGCCTGCGTGCCCGGCGGGTTCAGGATATAGCGCAGGCCCGAGCTGGCCTTGTGGTTGAAGGTATCGCCGACATGGACATGCGCCAGCACGTCGGCGGCCTCGCGCAGCATCGCCCGGGTGTCGTCGCCGAAATAGAAGGTATGCGGCGCGCAATAGAGAAACTTCACCCGCGGCGAGTTCACCGTGCGGATGATGTCGAGCGCCGGTTGCAGCGTCTCGCACCAGTCCTCGGGATGCGGCTCGACATGCAGGTTGATGCCCTCGCGCTCGAAGATCGGCACCAGCTCTTCCATGCTGCGCCACCAGGCGTCCTCGCAGGCCTCGATCATGCTGCCGGTGTGGCAGCAATAGCAGCTGCCCTTGTCGGGATGCGGGCCGCGGCCGAATTCGCTGTTCATGGTGTCCACGCCCAGCTCGACGGCGATCTCGATGGCGCGCTTCCAGTGCCTGACGGCGGCCTGACGCTCGGTCTCGTCGTTCGAGGCCCAGCGATACATCGGCAAGAGGCTGGCGATGCCGACCTCGGCATCCTTCAGCGCCTGCTTCAGCGCCCTGATGCGGTCGGGAAAGACGCGCGGGGCCTTGAACCATTCCAGGAAATCGCCGCGCGGGCTCAGCTCGATCCAGTCGTAGCCGAGCTCCTTGACCTTGGCGGGGATCTGCTCCAGCGGCAGGTGGCGGTGCATGAAGGGGTCTATGGCGATTTTCATGGCGTCCTCAGAAGGTGACGGGCCGGCCGGTCTCGGCAGAGCGGGCCATGCCGTGGATGATGCGTTCGATGGTCAGCCCATCGGTGAAGTCGGGCCAGGCGCGGGCGGTGCCGGCGATGGCCTGGCGCAGCATTTCCGCCTCGACCACCTTCTGCTCGTTGAAGCCGAAATTATGGCCGGGGGCCGGGCAGAAGGCGGCGAAGCCGGGCTGCGCCGGACCGGTCAGGATGCGGCGGAAGCCGTCCGCCTGCGCCTCGCCGGGCTGATAGAGCCACAGCTCGTTCATCCGCTCCTGGTCGAAGCGCAGCGTGCCCTCGGTGCCCTGCACCTCCCAGGCCAGCCGGCAGCGATAGCCGCGCGCCACCCGCGAGCAGGAGAATTCGCCCGAGGCGCCCGAGGCGAAGCGGACCAGCGCCTGGGCCTGGTCCTCGTTCTCGACCGGGGCCGTGCCGCCCTGGTGCGGCCGCCGGGCGATCACCGTGTCCATCTGCGCCTGGACCCGCGCCACCGGCCCCATCAGCGCCAGCATGACGGAAACCAGATGGCAGCCCAGATCCCCCAGCGCGCCCAATCCGCCTTCGGCACGGGTCAGCCGCCAGCTCCAGGGCAGCTGCGGATCGGCCATGTAATCCTCGTCATAGATGCCGCGGAAATGGACCGGCCGGCCGATGGCGCCCGAGGCCACCATGTCCGCGGCGGCGCGGAAGGCGGGCGAGCGGGTATAGTTGTAGCCCAGGATGGTGACGCGGCCCGAGGCGCGGGCGGCGGCCTCCATCGCCTCGGCATCCGCGACGCTCAGCGCCATGGGCTTTTCCAGCCAGACATGCTTGCCCGCCGCCAGCGCCGCCTCGGCCATCTGGCGATGCATGCCGTTCGGCGTGGCGATCGAGACCACGTCGACGGCCGGATCGCCGACCGCCGCGCGCCAGTCGTCCGTGGCGCGGGCAAAGCCGAAGGCGGCGGCGAGTCCGGCGGCCTTGTCGGCGGGCGTGTCGGCCAGAACCTCCAGCCGGGGCGGCAGGCCGCCGAAGGCGGTGGCGAGGTTGCGCCAGGCCATCGCGTGGCACTTTCCCATGAACCCGGTGCCGATCAGGGCGACACCGAGGGATTTCTCCGTTGCGGTCATCGGGCTTACTCGTCTTTCGGGAGGGACTCGGGGATGACGGGTCCGGAGGGCGACCGGATATTGCGCCCGGGCGCTCCGTCCCCTGCCGGTGCCATCAGGGTCGGGCCTTTCATCATCGGCCCCCTCACGCCTTCTTGCGCTTCTTCTGGCGATAGACGTCGGCGACGACGGCGGCGACGATGATGACGCCCTTGATCATCTCCTGATAATAGGCGTCGAGCCGCAGGAAGGTGAAACCCGAGATGATGACGCCAAAGATCACCATGCCGATCATCGTCCCCAGGATCGAGCCGCGGCCGCCGGTCAAGGACACCCCGCCGATCACCGCCATGGCGATGGCGTCGAGCTCGTACATCGTGCCCATGCCGGCCTGCGCCGTCAGGCCACGCGCCGCGACCACGATCCCGGCCAGCGCCGACAGCAGCCCGGCGATGGCATAGATCTTGACCAGCTGGCGCTCGACATTGATGCCCGAGACGCGGGCGGCCTGCGGGTTGGCGCCGATGGCATAGGTGAACTTGCCATAGCGGGTGTAGCGCAGCGCGACATGGAAGATCAGCGCCACCACCAGGAAGATGAGCACCGGCATCATGCCCCGGCCGATGGCGGCGAAACCGTCCGAGGGGAAGCTGATCGGCTGGCCCTTGGTATACCATTTCGCAAAGCCGCGCGCCGTCACCATCATGCCCAGCGTGGCGATGAAGGGCGGAATTTTCGTATAGGCGATCAGCGCGCCGTTGATGGTGCCGCAAAGCAGCCCGAAGATCAGCCCTGCCGCGACCGGCACCACCACCGGCAGGCCGGTCAGGTCGGGATAGATCGCCCGCTCGTATCCCGCCGCCTGCGCGAGGCTCATCGAGATCATCGCCGTGGCGCCGACGATGGAGCCCGAACTGAGGTCGATGCCGCCCGAGATGATGACCTGGGTCACGCCGATGGCGATGATCCCCACCACCGAGACCTGCAGGATCATGATGGACAGCCGTTGCCAGTTGCCCAGGAAGCTCTGCCCCTGCATGATCCAGCCCAGGATCTCGAAGGTCAGGCTGATGCCGACCAGGACCAGAAGGATGTTGAGTTCCGCCATCATCGGGCGGTGGCGGCGCGGTGCGGCGGCCATGCTTGCGTCTGACATGGGTTCCTCTCGTTACTTGGCGGCCAGCGACATGATCTTGACCTGATCGGCCTCGGCCCGGTCGAGAAAGCCCGACACATGGCCTTCGTGCATGATCATGATGCGGTCGCTCATTCCCAGCACCTCGGGCATTTCCGAGGAAATCATGATGACGGCCACGCCCTGCGCGGCCAGATTGGTGATAAGGCGGTGGATTTCCGCCTTGGCGCCGACGTCGATGCCGCGCGTGGGTTCGTCCAGGATCAGGATGCGCGGCTCGGTCAGAAGCCAGCGCGCGATCAGGAGCTTCTGCTGGTTGCCGCCCGACAGGTTCTCGACCGCCTCGTGCAGGCTCGGCGTCTTGACCCGCAGCTTCCGGGCCATGTCCTCGGCCTTGGCGGTGATGGCCTTGCGGTCGATGAAGCCGTTCTTCACATGGCTCTGGGTGATCAGCGCCGTCTGGATGTTTTCGAGGCAGTCGAGGATCAGGAAGCAGCCGCTTTCCTTGCGGTCCTCGGTCAGGAAGGCCATGCCATGCGCCATGGCGTCCGAGGGGCAGGTGATCCGCACGTGCCGCCCGTCGATCAGCACGTCGCCGATGGGCGCGGGATGCACGCCGAAGATCGCCTCGGCCACGTTCGAGCGTTTCGAGCCGACGAGCCCGGCAATGCCCAGGATCTCGCCCTTGCGGACCTCGAAGCTGACGTCGTGGAACACCCCCGGCAGGGTCAGGTTGCGGACCTCCAGGATGGTCTCGCCGATCGCGCAGTCGATCTTGGGGAACATCTCGGTGATCTCGCGGCCGACCATCATGCGGATGATGTCGTCGCGGGTCACGCTGCTCGACGGATGCGTGCCGACATATTTGCCGTCGCGGAAGACGGTGAACTCGTCGGCGATCTCGAACAGCTCGCTCATCTTGTGGGTGATGTAGACGATGCCGATGCCGCGCGATTTCAGGTCGCGGATGATGGCGAAAAGATGCTCGACCTCGGCCTCGGTGATGGCGCTGGTCGGTTCGTCCATGATCAGGACGTCGGAATTGTAGCTGACCGCCTTGGCGATCTCGACCATCTGCTTCTGCGCCACGGTCAGCTCGCTGACCTGCTGGTCGGGGTCCAGCCGGATGTTCAGCCGGCCCAGCAGTTCGGCGGTCATCTGCCGCATGCGGGTGTGATCGACAAGCCCGACGCGGTTCAGCGGCTCGCGGCGGATCCAGATGTTCTCGGCCACCGTCATCCAGTTCATCAGGTTCAGTTCCTGGTGGATCATGGCGATGCCCGAGTTCAGCGCGTCGAGCGGCGTCTTGATGTCCAGCGGCTGGCCGGCAAAGCGCACCTCGCCGCCATCGGGGGTGTAGACCCCGGCGATGATCTTCATCAGCGTGGATTTGCCGGCGCCGTTCTCGCCCATCAGCGCGTGGACGGTGCCGGGGCGGATCTTCAGCTGCACCCCGTCGAGCGCCTTCACGCCCGGAAACTCCTTGGTGATGTTGTCGACTTCCAGAATGTATTCGCCCTGCCAGGCGCTGGTCCGGTCAAGCATCGGCTTCCCCTGTCTTGATCGGGCGGGGCCAGGACGGCCCCGCCGCAAGGCTCAGTTCCTGGAGAGGAACTCGTCCAGGTTCTCGGGGGTGACGAGCTGGAAGGGCACATAGACCTTCTGCTCGACCGGCTCGCCCCGGGCAAGCTTCAGCGCCGTCTCGACCGCGCCCTGGCCCTGCCCGGCCGCGTCCTGGAACACCGTCACGTCCAGATCGCCGGCCTTCATCGCCGCCAGCGCGTCCTGCGTCGCGTCGATGCCGCCGATCACCACGTCATCCATCGGACGCCCCGCCGATTTCAGCGCCTGGATGGCGCCGATCGCCATCTCGTCATTGTTCGAGATCACCGCGTCGAATTCGGTTCCGGCGGAAAGCCAGTTGCTCAGCAGATCGGCGCCCTGGGTGCGCGACCAGTTCGCGGTCTGCTCCTGCACGATGGTGATGAAGCCGCAATCCGGCGTCGCCAGCACGTCCTTGATGTCCTGGGTCCGCATTCGCGCCGCCTGGTTCGACAGCTCGCCCATCAGCACCACGGCCTTGGCCTCGGTCTTGCCCTGCTCCTTGAGCAGGCGGCAGATCTCCTGGGTCTGCAGGGTGCCGGATTCCTTTTCGTCCGAGGCGACGAAGGCCTGCTTCTCGGGCAGGCTGTCCAGGTTCACCGGCTGGCGGTTGACAAAGACCAGCGGGATGCCCGCGTTCTGGGCCGCCGCGCTCATCGCGATGGTGGCGTCGGTATCCACCGGGTTCACGATGATCGCATCGACGCCCGAGGCGACGAAATTCTCGATCTGGTTCAGCTGCTTGCCGACGTCGTTCTGCGCGTCGTCGATCTGGATGGTCACGCCGTCCAGCGAAGCCGCATGCTCCTGCATGCCGTTGCGCAGCACGGTCAGGAAATTGTCGTCGAACAGCGCCATGGTCACGCCGATATTCTCGGCCATGGCCGCGCCCGAGACCGAAACGGCGCAGGCGGTCGTCAGCAGAAATGCTCTCATCCTTGTCCTCCCCTATCTGTTCCGCAGGCCCCCGGCCCGCCTGGGAGCGGCGCAGTCGAAACGCGATCCCGCTCCCGCAAACCGGCCCGCGCTATCCTCCTCCGCGGACCGTGAGGGAGATTTCCGCCAGAAAGCGATTCTGGTCAAACGGTTCGAGAGGATTTTTCCATCATGGATGATATAAAAAGACCGGATTATGATGGTTTTCCGTCATCGGCAATCACAAACTCTCGGGCGTGACGACCAGCGAGGTGACGAAACGCTGGCCGGGATTCTCGGCCATGCCATGTTCCAGCACATGCGCCGCGGCGCTGAGCAGGTCCGCCGCCAGCGGCTGCAGGGGCGTCGCCAGCACCACCGAGACCACGCCCTGCAAAAGCCCCTGCCGCGATTCCGGCGTGAGCTCGTTCACGATCAGCGCCACCTTGCCGCCCAGGCCCAGCTCCTGGATGGCGGCGATGGCGCCCTCCATGCCGCCGCCGGCGCAATAGATGCCGGCGAGGTCCGGATGGCGAGAGGCGATCTCCAGCGTCGTCTCATAGGTCAGCTGCCGGGTTTCCAGGTTGATCATCGTCTCCAGGAAGGCGATTTCCGGCGCGTATTCGCGGAAATAGCTGCGAAAACCCGCCTCGCGCAGGTCATGGCCGTGAAAGCGGTGGCCGCCGATGAACAGCGCCAGCTTGCCCGGATGGCGCATGATGCGATGCATCAGCCAGGCCGCGGTGCGCCCGGTCTTGAGGTTGTTGGTGCCCAGATAGGCCTCGCGCACCCCGGCGGCAAAATCGGACAGCAGCGAGAACACCGGGATGCCGCGCCCGCGCAGCATGGCCACGGCCGAGGTGACGTCGTGATGATCGACGCCGGTCGCCGCCACGGCCTGCACCTTGCCGGCCATGCCGGCAATGGTTTCGGCGAAGTCGGCCGGCGACTGGCCGGGAGAGAAGCGGATGCTGAGCCGCCAGCGACGCAGCGGATCATGGCGCGCGGCTTCTTCGATGCGGGCGGCGAAGTCCTGATAGAAGGCATGGCGCTCCTTTTGCAGGACCACGCCCAGATGCAGCTCGGGCACATGCGCCAGCGCCCGGGCCCGGATGGCCGGCGCAGCGTGATAGCCGACCGCCTCGGCCGCCTCGGACACCTTGCGCGCGGTTTCCTCGCGCACCTTGGCCCGGCCGTTCAGCACGCGATCCACCGTCGCCACGCTGACACCGGCCGCCTTGGCCACATCCTCGATCGTCGGACGCCCTGCCATGTTTCCCCTCATCGTCTTGATGGGAATCGTGAGGGAGTTTTATCAGGATTGCAATGCCCCTGTCGCGGTCAGCCCATGCCCAGCGGGTCTCGGCGATGGCGTGCCCGCCGCTTGTCGTCGCGCAGGCTCCACAGCGCGATGGCGCCCCAGGACAGGCAGTAGAGCAGCCCCGCCCCCAGCACCAGCCAGCCCGGGATCGGCCCTATGGCGGCGCGATCCAGCAATTCGGCGGGCGATTGCAGCGCGGCCGGATGCACCGCGATCTTGCCCAGATAGGCCAGGGTCTGGATCAGCAGGATCCAGAAGTAGTTCCGCCGGATCCGCCGGCCGATGGCGGTGCGCAGGCTGACGTGATAGGCCGGGCGGCGGTAATCGGCGGCCAGCCGGTCCTGCCAGCCGCTGTCCAGCCGCAGGTCGCCGTCGCTGAGCATCGGGGCCATGAAATGCAGCTCCATCCAGCGGCAGCGGGCACGCCAGACGTTGAAATAGCGATAGCGCCGCGCCTCGAGCATCAGGAAGAAGACGATCAGGATTCCGACCAGCACCAGCGGCAGGGGCGAGGCCTGCGGCGAGGAAAAGGTGATCGACAGCGCCACCCCCAGCGTCACCACCGACCAGTTCGTGGTGGTGTCGAGCCGGGTGCGCCAGATCGTCGAGCGATAGATCTCGGCCCGGTAGAGATGGGCCAGCGCCCCGATCTCGGCCGTGTCCAGCGGCTTGCGGCCGTTCCCTGATCCGTCCATGCGCGCATTCCCCCTGCGACCAGATTGGCAGGGCTTGGTTTTCCGGGCAAGAGCCGCATTTTCGGGCAGCGGCGCCCGGCGCGCAGCAAGGGCCCTCCGCGGGGGCATCTCCGGCCCGGACTCTTCGCGGCTCGCCGCCGGGCGGGCCGACGGCCATGCGGCTTGCAGGCACGGCACGGCCCCTTCGCGATCCGGACCCCGCCCGTCCTGCGTCAGGCCCACGCGCGCGCGACTAGGGGCCGCCCTGCGGAGCCGTGTCCTCCGCGATCTCCTCCGCCGCTGCGCCGGTCGGCAGCGGCAGGCGGATCTCGACCCGCAGCCCGCCCTCGGTGCGGTTGGACAGGGTCAGGCTGCCGCCATGCGCGCGGATCACGTCCTGCGCGATGGACAGCCCCAGCCCGGCGCCGCCGGTTCCGGGATTGCGGCTTGCCTCGCCGCGCACGAAGGGCTCGGTGACATGGGGCAGCAGCGGTTCGGGGATGCCGGGACCGTCGTCCTCGATGACGATCAGCACCGCCCCGGGGCCGGACTGCAACCGCAGCCGGACGGGGCCGGCATAGCGCCGCGCATTGTCCAGCAGGTTGCCGATCGCCCGCCGCATCGCCACCGGCCGCAGCGGCAGGATCAGCGGCCCCGCGCCGGCATAGGTCACGCCGCGGTCGGCGCAGAGCCGCGCCAGCAGCGCATCCAGATCCTCGGGCCGCGCCGGCTCGGAGTCGCCGCCGGCCGAGGCGGCGTGCAGCAGCCCGTCCGCCATCACCGCCATCTCGTCCAGCGCGCGGATCATGTCCTGGCGCTGATGCTCGTCTTCAAGCAGCTCGGCGCGGATGCGCAGGCCGGTGATCGGCGTGCGCAGGTCATGGCCGACGGCGGCCAGCATGCGCATGCGCTCGGCCTCGAAACCGGCGATGCGGCGCTGCATGTCGTTGAAGGCATGGGCGGCCTCGCGCAGCTCGCTGGCGCCGCATTCGGTCACACGGGCGCTGCGGTCGCCGCGCCCGGCCGCCCGCGCCGCCTCGGCCAGCGCCTGCAGGGGCCGGGTCATGCGGCGGATGAAGATCAGCCCCACCGCCAGCGTGCCCAGCAGCGAGGCGGTCAGCGGCGCGAAGAAGCCGATCTTCCACTCCCAGGCCCGGGGCGAGGGCAAGGGATAGGCCAGCGCGTTCAGCCAGCGCCCGGCCTCTGCCCCGCGCTCCAGCCGGACCGAGACCAGCAGCAGCGGCGCGCGGCCCTGGACCCTTTCCGTGCCGCCGTCGCGGATCTGGATGTCGAGCCCGGGCAGATCGACGGCCAGCTGCGCCTCATGCGCGGGCAGCCGGGCGCTGCCGGGCAAGTCCAGCGGCGCGGCATCCAGCGAAAAGCGGGTGAAGCCGGTGCTGCTGCGGTCGGGCAGCGAGCGCGCCGTCTCGGGCTCGGCCAGTTCCAGGGCCGTGACCAGCGCCGAGAGGCGATGCAGGTCGCCCTGCAGCCGCACCGCGCGGTCGAAGGCGGTGCCCTCGCGGCCCAGCAGGATTGCGGCGATCAGGTTCACCCCCAGAAGCGCCGCGACCAGCAGCAGCGAGAACCGCGCGGCAAGCCCGTCGGGCCACGGCGCGGCCCGCCTCATGCCAGTTCCTCGACCTCGTCGGCGGCCAGCCGGTAGCCGCCGCCCCATTCGGTGACGATCAGCCGCGGCGCGCGCGGGTTTTCCTCGATCTTGTGCCGCAGGCGGCTGACAATGTTGTCCACGGCGCGATCATAGGCCCGGGCCTCGCGCCCCGCCAGCAGGTCCAGCAGCCGCATCCGCGACAGCACCTGGCCGGGATGGTCGAGCAGCAGGCCCAGCAGCCGGTTCTCGCCCGAGGTCAGCGCCACCCGCTGCCCCGAAGCCAGCGTCACCTCGGCTTGGCCGGGATCGTGGACCAGCCCGGCAAAGCGCCGCCGCCGGGTGCCCGGTCCCGGCAGCGCCGGCGGCACGCGGCGCAGCACCGCGCGGATCCGCGCCAGCAACTCGCGCGGGTCGAAGGGCTTGGTGACGTAATCGTCGGCGCCGAGTTCCAGACCCGCCACGCGGTCGCCCTGCGCGGCGCGCGCCGTCAGCAGGATCACCGGCACCCGGCGGCTGCGCGCGAGATCCGCACAGAGGCTCAGCCCGTCCTCGCCCGGCATCATCACGTCGAGGACGATCAGATGCACGCTCTCGCGACCCAAAGCCAGGCGTGCCTCGGCCGCATCGGCCGCGAGGCAGGTGCGAAAGCCGTTGCGGCGCAGATATTGCCCCAGCGGCTCGCGGATGTCGCGGGCGTCGTCGACGATGAGGATGCGCGGTTCGCTGGCTTCGGTCATGCGGCTTGGGCCCGGTTCGGAAACGGCGGAACGGCGGCACCGCGAGGGCGCCGCCGCGAATGCGGTCTGGGCGGGCAGCGCATCCGCCGCCCGCCGGTTTTTCAGAATGTCGAGGTCAGCGACAGATAGAAAGCCCGCCCCGGTTCGTTGAACGTGTTGGCGCCGGTGCTCGAGTCGGTGCGCAGCACGGCCCTGTCGAAGAGGTTGGTCACCCCGGCCGACAGCCGCGCCTTCTCGGTCATGTCCCAGCTCGCCCCCAGATTGACCAGGGTATAGGGGTCGCGCTCGTTCGTCTCGTCGAACTCGGCATTGGTGATCGAGCTGACCGTCGGCGCCTTGATCTTGCCGTAGCGCGTGGCGGAAAGCGTGACCGTCACCGTGTCCGAGGCGAACCAGTCCAGCGAGGCGTTGACGGTATAGTCCGGCACCAGGCTCAGCGGCTCGCCGTTCTCCTTCTTCTCGGACTTGATCATCTTGGTGAAATTCGCCGAGAAGGCAAAACGGTCGCCCAGATCGGTCGAGAAATTCCCCTCGAGCCCCGAGATCACCGCGTCCTTCTGGTTTTCCCAGCGATACAGCCGGTTGGTCTCGGCGCCTTCGTTGTATTGATAGGTCCCGGCGCCGATGCGGTTCTGATAGTCGTTGTGGAAATAGGTCAGGCTGGCCTCGATGCCGTTATGGCCGGCATAGGCGACGCCGATTTCCTTGTTCAGGCTGCGCTCGGGCTCAAGGTCGGGATTGCCCAGCACATAGCAGGGCCCGCCGACCCGCACGCCGTCCACATAGGGGCACCCGTTGCCGCGGGTGGTATAGACATAGTTCGGGTTCAGCTGGAACAGGTTCGGCACCTTGAAGGCGCGGGCCACGCCCAGCTTCATCGTCCATTCGTCGTTGAAGCGCCAGGTCGCGTTCAGGCTGGGCGACCAGTTCGTGCCGAAATTGTCGTTATAGTCGAAGCGCAGGCCCGGGGTCAGGGTCAGCTGCCCGCTCCATTCGATATTCGCCTCGGCGTAAAGGCCGATGGTGTTCTGGTCGATCTTGGGGTCGCGGTCGGCCGGATCCTCTGGGACGCCGGTCTCGCCGCCCAGCTCCGGCGGCAGGGTATTGGTGGTCGAGACCGCGTCATGCATGAACTCGCCGCGGTAATCGGCGCCCAGGGTCACGCGGCTGGGCTTGGAGCCCAGGCTCATCGGGAGGATCCATTCCGTCTTGGCGGCGACCGTGTCCAGATCGATGGTGCGGTATTCATAGGCGTCGTTCGTGCCGTCGCCGTCGGTGTCGACGCAGGGGTTGGGGTTGTCCTCGACCGACCCGGCATTGCCGTTGCAGATGCGGGAATTGCCGGTGTTCTCCCACTGGATGTAGCTGTGCGATTCGCCGAAATCGTATTCGCCGCGATGGGTGACCGAGAAGGTGCGGCGATACATGCGGTTGGTTTCCGAACCCAGCAGCTCGGCCAGCCCATCGTCCACGGCGCCGCTGCGGGTATCGCCGGCGTAATCATTGCCCTGGCGCGAGAAATCCGTCTCGAAATCGAGGTGATGGCCGGGGGCGAGGTTCCAGCTCAGCAGCGCGCCCAGATCCTTGTTGGTCACGCCCTCGCGGCCGGCCAGCGGCGGCAGGAGCTCGCCGCTCTCGGAATCGATGCGCGGCGGGTTGAGGTCGGCCGCGTCGCCCTCGGTGCGGTTGTAATTGCCGAACAGCCGGAAGGTCAGCGTCTCGCCCACCGGGCCGGCCAGCATGAAGTTGGCGCGGTTGGTGCTGCCTTCCTTGCTGTTCTCGGGCACGTTCGTATGCATCGAGACCTGGCCGGTGAAGGTGTCCGGGCGCTTGGTGATGATGTTGACCACCCCGCCCGAGGCGCCCGAGCCGTAGCGCGCCGCCGCCGGGCCGCGGATCACCTCGATGCGCTCGATCATCTCGGCCGGCACCCAGTTCGAGTCGCCGCGGGTGTCGCGCTCGCCGCCGCGGCTCATCTTGACCGCGTTGCGCGACATGACAGGCTTGCCGTCGATCAGGATCAGGGTGTTTTCCGGCCCCATGCCGCGAATGTCGATCTGGCGCTGGTTGCCGCGCTGGCCGGTGGCGGTGGCGCCGGTCAGGTTCACGCCCGGCATCTTGCGGATGATTTCCGAAACGTCGTTCACCACCGGCGATTTCTCGAGATCCTCCTCGGTGATCTGCGACACGCCGAGCGATTGCTTGACCTGTTCCTCGGCCGTCAGCACGACGGTATCCAGAACCACCGTGTCTTCGGCGGCATCTGCGGCCTGCGCCAGCGCGGATCCCGAAAAGGCCGGGAGCGACATCAACAAACAAACCGCCGTGCTCGCGCCCCGGCGAGCGAAAAGCATCCCCATCACCTGCTCCTGTAGATTTGATCCGAAGGTGGCTGGCGGAATGCGGGCTTGGCTGCTTCAATCACTTGCAGGCGGGCGCATCAATCTGTCGGACGGGATTCTTTTGTCGCGAAATGTCGCAGGCCGGCGCGTGCCGACCGGGCCGGGCCCGTCAGCCCAGCCGTTCGATCAGCGCCATGGCGGCCTGGGGATTGCGCATCTTGTGGCCGCTGATGACATAGAGATAGACGTCGCGCGGCCCCGCCGCGGCGTTCGGCCCGGCATAGTCCAGCCCCTCGGGCAGGCCGCCCAGGGCCCAGATGCGCGCCCGCTCGGCCCAGAGGTCCAGCGCCGCCTTGGAATAGCCCAGGGGCTCGTCTTCGGTGGTGCCCATGATGCGGGCATAGACGAAGGGCGCGGTCGGGTCGGCGATCTGCGGGAACTTGCCATCCGCCGCCACCGCCGCCGCGACGCCATGCTCGCGCAGCAGCGCCGGGAATTCGGGGCAGCGGAAACTGTCATGGCGCACCTCGACCACATGGCGCAGCGCCCTGCCCTCGACCGAGGCGGGCAGAAGCTTCAGGAAGGCCTCGAAATCCGCCGGGTCGAATTTCTTTGTCGCCATGAACTGCCAGTTGATCGGCCCGAGCTTGTCGCCCAGCAGCATCACGCCGCCGGAAAAGAAGCGCGCGATGGTCTCGCCCGCCTCGGCCAGCACCTTGCGGTTGGTGGCATAGCGCGGCGCCTTCACGGAAAAGACGAAATCCTCGGGCGTCTCGTCATGCCATTTGCGAAAGCTCTCGGGCTTCTGCGCCCCGTAATAGGTGCCGTTGATCTCGATCGAGCTCAGCTGGCGGCTGGCATGTTCCAGTTCGCGCCGCTGCGGCAGGCCCTCGGGATAGAAGCTGCCGCGCCAGGGCTCATAGGTCCAGCCGCCGATGCCTATGCGGATGCGCCCCATCCCCTTCTTGTCCATGCCTCGCCCTCCTGTCGCTGCGACTCAGGGGATCATAGCCCAGGAGGGCCGGCACTCCGAAACCTGCTTTCAATCCGCGGCGTGCTTGCGGGTCAGCGAGAACTTGTAGGGCGAGACGCCGTATTGCGTCCGGAACACCTTGGAGAAATACGAGGAAGAGCCGAAGCCGCAGGCCACTGCCACCTGCATGACGCTGAGATTGGTCTCGGTCAGCAGCGAGCGGGCGTGCTGCAGCCGCACCTTGTTCAGGTATTGCAGCGGCGTGGTGTCCAGATAGCGCTGGAACAGCCGTTCCAGCTGGCGGCGCGAGATGCCCAGATGGCTGGCGCATTCGCCCAGATCAACCTCGTCCTCGACATGGGCCTCGATATAGGCCACCGCCCGGATCAGGTGGTCGTTGCGGGTGCCCAGCCGCACCGAGAGCGAGCTCAGCTGCTCTTCCTCGCCGCGCCGGATCTGGCCCAGCAGGCACATGTTCATCACCGCCTGGCTCAGCTCGGCGCCGTAGTAATCCTCGATCAGCTTCAGCGCCAGCTCGGCCGAGGCGACGCCGCCGGCGCAGGTGACGATGCGCTCGTCGATGCAGAAGATCCGCCGCTCAGGCGCGAGGTCGGGATATTTCTCGGAGAAGTTCGGGATGTTCTCCCAATGCAGGGTAAAGCGGCGGCCGTTGAGGATGCCGGCGCGGGCCAGCGCATAGGCGCCGGTGCAAAGCCCGCCGACCGTGCCGCCATGCCGCCATTGCTTGCGGATCCAGTCGGTCAGCTCGGCGCTGCAGGCCGCATCGGGCTCGACGCCGCCGCAGACCAGCACATAATCCGCGCTCAGCGCCTCGGACAGCGGCGCGTCGGGGACCAGCGGCACCCCGTTCGAGCAGGTGATGGGCGCCCCCGTCTCGCTATGCACGCGCCATTTGAACAGCAGCTGTTCGGTCAGCTGGTTGGCCACCCGCAACGGCTCGATGGCCGAGGTGAAGGCCAGCATGGTAAAGCGCGGCATCAGCACGAAAGAGACCGTGATCGGCGCCCGGACCGGGGCCGAAAGCTTCACATGGGCGATGCCCCGCGCGATATAGCGTTCGCTGTCGTCGGCAGATTGCGGCACGATACCTTTCCCGAATGCTGCGCCCGGCGGGCGGGCCCGGCGTCGGTCCCGCATTGCCACAAGGCGCGGGGCGCTGCCAAGCCCCCTGCCCGCCCGTTTCCCCGCGGCCCGGCCCGCCCGCAGCGCCCCCGGACCGGACGGATCCGGATTGGCCGCCGGTCAGCCAAGGCCCGCGACGCGGTGCTAGAACAATCCGTGGCTGCCGTCGACCGCGCCGATCGCCGCCACCACCGACAGCGCCAGCAGGATGCGGTGCATCCGCGCCAGCCGCACGAAATCGCGGCCCGGCTCGGACGAGTGCTGCATGCGGCGATGCAGGAACAGCGGCTCGATCAGGTAGAGCATGGCCGAAAAGACCAGCCAGACCGCCAGCATGGCATGCATCCACCAGAACCGCGCCTCGGCGAAGCGGTGCCACATGTCGCCGCGCCAGACCATCCAGAAGCCGCTGGCCCCGGCCAGCAGCACCCACAGCCGGGCCTGAGGGGCGAAGCGCCCCTCGATGCGGTGAAAGAAGCGCAGCCGCTCGGCCGCCGGGAAGGCGGCGGCGACGGCGGGGATCAGCACCGTGGTGACGAAGGCCACGCCGCCGATCCAGAACAGCACGGCGACGACATGGACGATCCGCGCCAGGGTGAAGTCGTCCATGACGCCCCCCGCCTCAGGCCGCCAGCAATTCGTCGGCCGGGCCGAAGAATTCGTAATGGATCCGGTCCGAAGGCACGCCCGCCAGCGACAGCGCCGCGACCGCCGCGCGCAGGAAGGGGCGCGGGCCGCAGATATAGTAATCCGCCTCGCCGACCGGGGTGCTGGCCAGCAGCCATTCCTCGGTGATCAGCCCGGCATGGTCGTAGTCGCGGCCCGCGACCTCGTCCGGCAGCGGCGTCTGGTGGAAATCGGTGACGCGGATCTGCGGCCGCCCCTCGGCCAGCGCGCGGACATGGGCGCGCATCGCATGGGTGTCGCGGTCATGCGTGCCGTGGATGTAATGCACCGGCACCTGCGCGCCCGACTGCACCAGCGCCTCCAGCATGGCGACCATCGGCGTCAGCCCCACGCCGCCCGACAGCAGCACCACCGGCCGCTCGGGACGTTCGGACAGGAAGAACTCGCCCGCGGGGGCGGCCACCTTCAGCACCGTGCCCGGCGCCTGCCGATGCAGCCAGCCCGAGGCCAGGCCCTGCGGCTCGCGCTTGACCGAGATGCGATAGCTTCGCCCGTCCGGTGCGGCCGAAATCGAATAGTTGCGCTTGGCCGGGGCATGACCGGGGATCTCGAACCAGAAGGTCAGATACTGGCCCGGCTTGTGCGCCATCACCGGCCCGCCATCGAGCGGGCGCAGCACGAAAGAGGAAATGGTGCTGCTTTCGCGGACGATCTCGTCGATGCGGAAGTCGCGCCAGCCGTTCCAGCCGCCCTGCTGCGCCAGCTGCTCGTCATAGATCCGCCGCTCGCGCGCGATCAGGATATTGGCAAGGAACCAGTAGGCCTCGCCCCAGGCCTCCAGCACCTCGTCGGTGGCGGCCTCGCCCAGCACGGCGCGGATTGCGCCCAGCAGCGCCTCGGCGACATGCGGGTAATGTTCGGGCAGGATCTGCAGGCCGACATGTTTCTGGGCGATGCGCTCGACCGCCGGCACCAGCGCCGTCAAATTGTCGATATTGTTGGCATAGGCCAGGATCGCCCCGGTCAGCGCGCGCGGCTGCGCCTCGGACGCGCCCTGGTGCGACTGGTTGAACAGGGCGCTGATCTCGGGGTTCTGGAACATGCGCGCATACATTTCACGCACGATATCAAGACCATGCGCTTCGAGCGCGGGAACTGTGGCTTTGACCAGCGCAATGGTCTGCGCGCTCGGTGGCTGCGGCATGCGGCTTCTCCTGCAAGGTCGCGCGGCGGCGTCTGCGGCCGCGACTCGAAAAACATGTATCGTGGATACATCTATCCTTGCCGCCAGAAACATGCAATCAAGATACATGTTTTATCGGAGTCCGCGATGCGCCTGACGCGCTATACCGATTACGCCATGCGCGTGCTGCTGTATCTGGGCCGCGAGCCCGGACGGCTTTGTCCGATCGGCGAGATCGCGCAGGCCTACGGCATCTCGCAGAACCACCTGATGAAGGTCATCAACGATCTGGTGCATGCCGGCTTCCTGACCAGCCTGCGGGGCCGCCACGGCGGCATCCGGCTGGCGCGGCCGCCGGCCGAGATCAATATCGGCGCGCTGGTGCGCCATACCGAGGACGATTTCGACCTGGTCGGCTGCGGCCAATGCATCATCGCGCCGGCCTGCGGGCTGACCTCGGTGCTGGACGAGGCGCTGGCGGGCTTCATGGCGGTGCTGGACGGCTACAGCCTGGCCGATGTGCTGGCGCGGCGGCCGGATTTCTCGCATCTGCTGAACCCGGTGGCGCCGCGCGAGCCGGCGCGGCCCTGACCGGGATCAGGCGTCCGCGGGCCCCGCGTCGCGTTCCCGAAACGCCCAGTCCTGAAAGGCCAGGGCGTTTTCGGCCAGATCGGCGGGCTGCGGATCGCTGGCGAGCAGGTAATAGCCGAAATTCTCCAGAACGGTGACCGACGAAAGCTGCACCAGCCGGCCGCTGTCCAGATCGTCGCGGATCATCGCCAGCGGGCAAAGCGCCACGCCCTGCCCGGCCAGGGCGGCGGCGCGCAGCAGGTTGAAATCCTCGAAGACCGGCCCGGCCTCGTCCGGTGCGATCCCGTCGCCCGCCCGCGACAGCCAGGCCCTCCAGGCGGAGGTGTCGGTATCGTGCAGAAGGCCCGCCGCCTTGATCCCGGCCGCCGAGGGCGGCGCCTTTCCCAAGCCGGGCAGCAGCGAGGGGTTGCAGACCGGCGCGCTTTCCCCCGGCAGGAAGCCCAGCACCCGCACCCCCGGCACGGCCGGCGGCCCCTCTGAAAAGACGAAGGCGAAATGCGTGCTGCGGAAGTCGATCTCCTGCCCGTGCATGGCATAGACCACCCGCAGCGCCACCTCGGGATGCGCCTGCCGAAAGCGCGAGAGCCGCGGGATCAGCCAGCAGATCGCCACCGAGGGGATGGCGGCGATCACCAGCGGCTGCGCCTGGCCGGCGCTGCGCACCCGCCTGCAGGCGGCCTCGATCTCGGCCAGCGACAGGCTGAGCGTGCGCGCCAGCTCCTGCCCGCGGGGCAGGATGCGCGGCCGCGACCCCGAGCGGTCGAACAGCGCCACGCCCAGGAATTCCTCAAGGTGGCGGACCTGATGGCTGACCGCCGACTGGGTGACGAACAGCGCCTTCGCGGCCTCCTTGAAGCTTTTCAGCCGGGCCACCGCCTCGAAGGCGCGCAGGGCGTTCAGCGGCAGAAGCGACATGGGCGTTCCGGAACCGTTTGAGATTTTCTCAAGTGAAGCATGAGAAACCGTCTTTTGACAAGCGGCCTTGCGGAACCGATCCTGCCGCCATCCGAACCCCCAAAAGACAGAAGGACATCCCATGCAACGCGACAGGCTTCAGAGTTTCGTCGGCAATGGCGAGAAAGCGGCCCCGACCTTCTCGGCCACCGAGATGCAGCGCCGCCAGGATGCGATCCGCGCGCATATGGCGCAGGCAGGCGTCGATGCGGCGCTGTTCACCTCGTATCACAACATCAATTATTACGCGGATTTCCTTTATTGCCAGTTCGGCCGCCGCTACGGGCTGGTGATCGACCACGACAAGGCGACCACCATCAGCGCCGGCATCGACGGCGGCCAGCCCTGGCGGCGCAGCTTCGGCGGCAACATCACCTATACCGACTGGCAGAAGGACAATTATTTTCATGCCCTCCGCCAGCTCGCCGGCAGCGCCAAGCGCATCGGCATCGAGTTCGACCATGTGAACATCGACCTGCTGGCCCTGCTGAAAGCCGAATTCCCCGGCGTCGAGTTCGTCGACATCGCCGCCCCCGCAATGCGGCTGCGCATGGTCAAGTCGGCCGAGGAGATCGCCCATATCACCGAGATGGCCCGCATCGCCGATCTGGGCGGCGCCGCCTGCGTCGAGGCGACCGCCGTGGGCGTGCCCGAGCACGAGGTGGCGCTGCACTCGACCGCCGCCATGGTGCGCGAGATCGCGAAAACCTGGCCCCATGCCGAACTGCTGGACAGCTGGACCTGGTTCCAGTCCGGCGTGAACACCGACGGCGCCCACAACCCCGTCACCAGCCGCAAGATCGAAGCCGGCGACATCCTGTCGCTGAACTGCTTCCCGATGGTCGCCGGCTATTACGTCGCGCTGGAGCGCACGCTGTTCGCTGAACATGCCAGCGACGCGCATATCCGGCTGTGGGAATTCAACTGCAAGGTCCACGACCGCGGCAAGGAATTGCTGGTGCCGGGCAAGAAATGCTCGGAAATCGCCGCCGAACTCAACGAGATCTATGCGGCCGAGAACCTGCTGCAATATCGCAGCTTCGGCTATGGCCACAGTTTCGGGGTGCTCTGCCACTATTACGGCCGCGAGGCGGGGCTGGAACTGCGCGAGGATTGCGACACGGTGCTGGAGCCCGGCATGGTCGTTTCGATGGAGCCGATGATCACCATCCCCGAGGGCATGCCCGGTGCCGGCGGCTATCGCGAGCATGACATCCTAGTGATCGAGGAGGCCGGCAACCGCAACATCACCGGCTTCCCCTATGGACCCGAGCACCTGATCGTCAAGGGCAAGGCGCAGGCCGCCTGACGCCCGCCGCCCGCCGGACCGCCCGGCGGGCAGGCCGGACGCCGATCATCCCCCAGACGCCGTCGCCGGCCCGCATCCCCCGCGGGCCGGGCCGAACGACCATTGCCGGCAGAGGAGGCCGGCAAGGACACCCAAGGGAGGGTTACCAATGTCCAATCCGATGCTCACCTCGGCGGCCGAACTGCCGCAGGACGCGGCGCAAGGCGCCGAGGTCTCGCCCGACGTGGTGAAGAAGGTGCTGGGCGCCAGCTTCGTCGGCAATTTCGTCGAATGGTTCGACTATGCCTCATACGGCTATTTCGCCACTGTCATCGCCCATGCCTTCTTCCCCGAGATCGCGCCGACCAGCGCATTGCTGGCGACCTTCGCGGTCTTTGCCATCTCCTTCATCATCCGCCCGGTCGGCGGCATCATCTGGGGCGCGATCGGCGACCGGGTCGGCCGGCGCACCGCGCTGTCCTGGTCGATCCTGATCATGTCGGGCGCCACCACCGTCATCGCCCTGCTGCCGTCCTATCACCAGATCGGCATGGTGGCGCCGGTGCTGCTGCTGGTGGTGCGGATGGTACAGGGCTTTTCGGCGGCGGGCGAATATGCCGGCGCCACCTCGTTCATCGCCGAATATTCGCCGACCCATCGCCGCGGGCTCTATACCAGCATCGTGCCGGCCTCGACCGCCGCGGGGCTGCTGGCCGGCTCGCTGATGTCGGCGGGGCTGTTCGCGCTGCTCACCGAGGCGCAGATGCAAAGCTATGGCTGGCGCATTCCCTTCCTGCTGGCGCTGCCGCTGGGCTTCATCGGCCTCTATATCCGGCTGCGGCTGGAGGACACGCCGAAATTCCGCGAGCTGGAAAAGACCCATCACGTCGAAGCCACGCCGGTGCGCGAGCTGTTCCGCAACCATCGCCGGCAGATCGCCATCGCCTTCGGCGTCACTTGCCTCAACGCCGTGGGCTTCTACCTGATCCTCAGCTACATGCCCACCTATCTCTCGACCGAGATGGGCATGGGCAAGGCCCAGGCCTTCCTGGCCACCAGCATCTCGCTGGCCAGCTATATCTTCCTGATCTTCCTGATGGGCATGCTGTCGGACCGGCTGGGGCGCAAGACGGCGCTGATCACCGCCTCGGTGCTGTTCATCGGCCTGACCGTGCCGCTGTTCAGCATGCTCGACGGCGCCAGCTTCGCCACCATCGTGCTGATCCAAATCGCCTTCGGGGCGCTTCTGACCGTCAACGACGGCACCCTGCCCTGCTTCCTGTCCGAGATCTTTCCGACCCGGGTGCGCTATTCCGGCTTCGCCTTCAGCTTCAACGCCGCGAACGCGCTGTTCGGCGGCACCGCGCCCTTCGTCGCGACCTGGCTGATCAGCGCGACAGGCAGCAAGCTGGCCCCGGCCTGGTATCTGGTCGGCGCCGCCGGGCTGGCGCTGGTCGCCATGCTGATGGCGCGCGAGACCGCCGGCAAGCCGCTGGAGGACTGACCGCCCCGCCCGAAGGGCCGGCCGCAGGCATGTCGCCCGCGGCCGGCCCTTACGCGTCCACCGCCGGCAGGAAGCCCCCGTTCAGTGCCAGGACATGGTCATGCACGCGCTGCGCCGCCGGCGACAGCGCCATGTCCTCGCGCCGCAGCAGGAACCAGCTGCGCTGGATCGGCAGCCCGACCGCCTTCAGCGCCACCAGCCGGCCCGAGCGCAGCTCTTCGGTGACGGTATGCTGCGAGATCAGCGCGATCCCCAGCCCGGCGATCACCGCCTGCTTGATGGTCTCGTTCGTGCCCATCTCGACCATGCGCCAGGGCGTGCCGTCGCCGATCCGGTCCAGGAAGCGCGTCATCAGGATGCGCGTGCCCGAGCCCGGCTCGCGCGCCAGATAGGTCTCGGCCAGCAGATCCTGCGGCAGGGCGGGATCGGCGGCGGCCAGAGGATGATCGGGCGGCGCCACGATGATATGCGGATGCGGGCCGACAAGCTCGGCCAGCACCGCCGGGCTGCGCGGCGGCCGGCCCATGATCGCCAGATCCAGCGCGCGCGAGCCCAGCCACTGGATCACCGCGTCGCGATTGCCGATGCGCAGCGTCACCTCGACCTCGGGCAGCGCCCGGCGCAGGTCGGCGACCAGCCGCGGCGCGAAATATTTCCCGGTCGAGACCACCCCCAGCGAGACGTTGCCGGTATGGCCGCTTTGCAGCGCCGCCACCCGGCGCGCGCAGGTCTCCAGCGCCACGGCGATCTGCGCCTCGGCCTCCAGCACCGCGCGCCCCTCTTCGGTGGCCAGGAAGGCGCCGTGCTCGCCCCGGATCACCATGGGGGCGCCCGTCAGGTCCTCCAGCGCGCGCAGCTGGCTGTGGACCGCCGGCGGGCTCAGCCCTAGGCTGCCCGCCGCGCCGGTCAGCGAGCCGCTGTCGATCACCGCGCGCAGCGCACGCAGCTGGCGAAGGGTGACGGCATCGATCCGAGACATTCAAAATTTCCGAAAATCATTTTTGTATTATTAAATGTTCCTTAAAACGAGGACATGTCAACAAGAAGGCGGGACGCGTGCGAGGAGAAGCGCCGATGACCGCCAAGACCATCCAGACCGACCGGATTCCCCAGGACCTGCGCCCCGCGCTGCAGGCCATCGCCGCCGCCGGCGCGCGGCTTGCGCAGATCATCCGCCGGGGCGGCGATCTGGCCGCACCGGTCGGCACCAATGCGGACGGCGACGGCCAGAAGGCGCTGGACGTGATCGCCGACGACCTGTTCCGGCGGGCGCTGACCGGAACCGGGGTGCGCTGGCTCGCCTCGGAGGAACAGCAAGAGGCGGTCGCGCTGGACCCCGGGGGCCGGCTGGCGGTGGCCATCGACCCGCTGGACGGCTCGTCGAACATCGACACCAATGTCTCGATCGGCACCATCTTCTCGATCTATCCGGCCGAGGCCACGGCCGAGGCCAGTTTCCTGCGCCCGGCCCGCCAGCAGATCGCCGCCGGCTACATCATCTATGGGCCGCGCTGCGCGATGATGGTCAGTTTCGGCGACGGCGTGCAGCATTATGCGCTGGATCCCGACAGCGGCGGGTTCCGGCTGGTCGCGGCCCGGCAGGACCTGCCGGAATGCGCCTTCGAATTCGCCATCAACGCCTCGAACTACCGGCACTGGCCGAAGCCGATCCGGGCCTATATCGACGATTGCCTGGCCGGCTGCGACGGCCCGCGCGAGCGGAATTTCAACATGCGCTGGATCGCCTCTCTGGTGGCCGAGACCCATCGCATCCTAATCCGGGGCGGGGTGTTCCTGTATCCCTCCGACACCCGCAAGGGCTATGAGCGGGGCCGGCTTCGCATGCTCTACGAATGCGCGCCCATCGCCTTTCTGATCGAACAGGCCGGGGGCGGCGCCACCGACGGCTGCACCGCGATCCTCGACCAGGGCGCCGGGACGCTGCACCAGCGCACGCCCTTCGTCTTCGGCTCGGCCGAGAAGGTCGCGCGCATCGCCGCCTATCACGAACTGCCCGAAACCGAGATCTCGGCGCTGTTCGGCAATCGCGGCCTGTTCCGGGCCTGATCTGGAAACCGGGGGACACCATGAGCAAGAAGCACCCGATCATCTCTGTCACCGGCTCGTCGGGCGCCGGCACCACCACGATCAAGAACACCTTCGACCAGATCTTCCGCCGCGAGAGGATCACCGCCGTCAGCATCGAGGGCGATGCCTTCCACCGCTACGACCGCGCCGCGATGAAGGCCGAGCTGGCGCGGCGGACCGAGGCGGGCGACCATACCTTCAGCCATTTCAGCCTGGAGGCCAACGAGCTGGAGCGGCTGGAACAGGTCTTTCGCCACTATGGCGAGACCGGCACCGGCCAGACCCGGCATTACGTCCATGACGAGCGCGAGGCCGAACGCTATGGCGTCCCCCCCGGCAATTTCACCGCATGGGAGGATTTCGCCCCGGATTCGGACCTGCTGTTCTACGAGGGGCTGCATGGCGCGGTCAGGACCGACGGCATCGACATCGCCGGGCAGGCCGACCTGAAGATCGGCGTGGTGCCGGTCATCAACCTGGAATGGATCCAGAAGATCCACCGCGACAAGGCCAGCCGGGGCTATTCGACCGAGGCCGTGACCGATGTGATCCTGCGCCGCATGCATGCCTATGCGCATGTGATCTGCCCGCAATTCACCCAGACCGACATCAACTTCCAGCGCGTGCCGGTGGTCGATACCTCGAACCCTTTCATCGCCCGCTGGATCCCGACGCCGGACGAAAGCCTGGTCGTCATCCGCTTCAGGAACCCGCGCGGCATCGATTTCCCCTATCTGACCTCGATGATCCAGGGCTCGTGGATGAGCCGCGCCAATTCCATCGTCATTCCGGGGCCGAAGATGGACCTCGCCATGCAGCTGATCCTGACGCCGATGATCCTGCGTCTGGTCGGCGACTCGAAACGCGCCTGAGGGAGGAACGAAGCCAATGAACCAGATGCAGCGCATCGACACCGGACAAGAGGCCGCCATGGCCAATGCCATCCGCGCGCTGGCGATGGATGCGGTCGAGGCGGCGAAATCCGGCCATCCCGGCGCGCCCATGGGCATGGCGGACGTGGCCACGGTGCTGTTCAACCGCTTCATCAGCATCGACCCGGCGGATGCCGCCTGGCCCGACCGCGACCGTTTCGTGATGTCGGCCGGGCATGGCTCGATGCTGGTCTATGCGATCAACCACATGCTGGGCTATGACGACATGGACATGGACCAGCTGCGGAATTTCCGCCAGCTGGGCGCGCGCACCGCCGGCCATCCCGAATACGGCCATGCCAAGGGCATCGAGACCACCACCGGCCCGCTGGGCCAGGGGCTCGCCACCGCCGTCGGCATGGCGCTGGCCGAGCGGATGATGAACGCCCGCTTCGGCGACGACCTGGTGGACCACCGGACCTATGTCATCTGCGGCGACGGCTGCCTGATGGAGGGCATCAGCCACGAGGCCATCGACTTTGCCGGCCACCAGCGGCTGGGCCGGCTGATCGTGCTGTGGGACGATAACGGCATCACCATCGACGGCGGCACCGGGCTTTCGACCTCGACCGACCAGCCGGCGCGCTTTGCCGCCGCGGGCTGGCATGTGCAGGCGGTGGACGGCCATGACCGCGAGGCGGTGGCCACCGCCATCGAGGCCGCGCGGGCCGACGAGCGCCCCTCGCTCATCGCCTGCAGGACGGTGATCGGCTACGGCGCGCCGAACAAGCAGGGCAGCCACGACGTGCATGGCGCGCCGCTGGGCGCCGACGAGATCGCGGCGGCCCGCGCGCATCTGGACTGGCCGCACGAACCCTTCGAAATCCCGCAGGACATCCTGGACTCCTGGCGCTCTGTCTCCGCGCGAGGGGCAGCGGCGCGGTCGGCCTGGCAGGAACGGCTTGATCTATCCCCTCTCAAGCCCGCTTTCTCTGCCATGCTGGCCGCGCCCGATGCTGCGGCGCTGCGCAGCGCCATCCGCGACCATAGCGCGAAACTGGCCGCCGACCGGCCGAAGGTCGCGACCCGCAAGGCGTCGGAAATGGCGCTGGAGGTCGTGAACGCCACCCTGCCGAACACGGTGGGCGGCTCGGCCGACCTGACCGGCTCGAACAACACCCGCAGCAAGGGCATGGTCGCGGTCACGCCCACCGAGCGGCTGGGCCGCTATGTCCATTACGGCATCCGCGAACACGGCATGGCCGCGATCATGAACGGCATCGCCCTTCATGGCGGGCTCATCCCCTATGGCGGCACCTTCCTGGCCTTTTCCGACTATTCCCGGCCCGCGATCCGGCTGGGGGCGCTGATGGGGGTGCCGGTGGTCCATGTCATGACCCATGACAGCATCGGGCTGGGCGAGGACGGCCCGACCCACCAGCCGGTCGAGCATGTCGCGGCGCTGCGGGCGATCCCGAACCTGATGGTGTTCCGCCCCGCCGACGCGGTCGAGACCGCAGAGGCCTGGGAGATCGCGCTGACCGCGCCTGCCACGCCCTCGGTCCTCTGCCTCTCGCGCCAGAACCTGCCCGCCGTGCGGCTGGAACCCGACGACGAGAACCTGACCCGGCAGGGCGCCTATGTCCTGCGCGAGACCGAGGGCGCGCGCGACGTGACGCTGATCGCCACCGGCTCGGAGGTCGAGATCGCGCTGGACGCGGCGGACCTGCTGGCCGCGCAGGGCGTGCGCGCCGCCGTCGTCTCCGCCCCCTGCTTCGAGCTGTTCGCCGAACGCCCGCAGGCCGAGCGCGAGGCCGTGCTGGGCCGCGCCCCGCGCATCGGCATCGAGGCGCTGGTCCGCCAGGGCTGGGACGGGCTGATCCTGCGCCCCGGCGACGGCTTCATCGGCATGGCGGGCTTTGGCGCCTCGGCCCCTGCCCCGGCGCTCTACCGGCATTTCGGCATCACCGCCGAACGTGCCGCCGACCTTGCCAACCAGCTTATCCAGGGAGGAAAGTGATGGCCCTCATCACGCTGCGACAGCTTCTGGACCACGCCGCCGAGCATGGCTACGGCGTGCCCGCCTTCAACATCAACAACATGGAACAGGGCCTGGCCATCGTGAAGGCCGCGGCCGAGGTCGATGCGCCGGTGATCCTGCAGGCCAGCCGCGGCGCCCGCTCCTATGCCGGCGACATCATGCTGCGGCGCATGGTCGAGGCGCTGGCCGAGATGAATCCGGCCATCCCGATCTGCCTGCATCAGGACCATGGCAACAACCTGGCCACCTGCATGTCGGCGATCCGCCACGGCTTCACCAGCGTGATGATGGACGGCTCGCTGCATGAGGACATGAAGACGCCCGCCGATTACGACTATAACGTCGCGGTGACGGCCAAGGTCTCCGAGGCCGCCCATGCCGTCGGCGCCTCGGTCGAGGGCGAGCTGGGCGTGCTGGGCTCGCTGGAAACCGGCGAGGCAGCGGCCGAGGACGGCTCGGGCGCCGAAGGCAAGCTGGACCACAGCCAGCTTCTGACCGACCCGGACCAGGCGGTGGATTTCGTCGCCCGTACCCGCTGCGACGCGCTGGCCATCGCCTGCGGCACCAGCCACGGCGCCTATAAGTTCAGCCGCCAGCCCGATGGCGACATCCTGGCCATGCATGTGATCGAGGCGATCCATGAACGGCTGCCCGGCACGCATCTGGTCATGCACGGCTCCAGCTCGGTGCCGCAATACCTGCAGGATCTGATCAACAAGGCGGGCGGCGAGATGCCCCAGACCTACGGCGTCCCGGTCGAGGAGATCGAGCGCGGCATCCGCCACGGCGTGCGCAAGGTGAATATCGACACCGATTGCCGCATGGCGATGACCGGGCATTTCCGCAAGGTCGCCCGCGACGCGCCGCAGGAGTTCGACCCGCGGAAATTCCTGATCCCGGCGATGCAGGAACTGACCGCGCTCTGCCGCGACCGTTTCGAGCGTTTCGGCACCGCCGGCCATGCCGGCACGATCAAGGTCGTCCCGATGGACGAGATGGCCAAACGCTATGCGTCGGGGGCTCTGGACCCGGCAATCACCGGCGCGAAAGCCGCCTGAGAGGAGGAAGCCCGATGAACGAATTGAGCAAGTCCGAGATCACCGACAAGAAGAAGCGCTATGCCGCCGGGGTGCTGAAATACGCCCAGATGGGCTATTGGGACGGCGACTACCAGCCCAAGGATACCGACATCCTGGCCCTGTTCCGCATCACCCCGCAGGATGGCGTGGACCCGATCGAGGCGGCGGCGGCGGTGGCCGGCGAAAGCTCGACCGCGACCTGGACCGTGGTCTGGACCGACCGGCTGACCGCCTGCGACCAGTATCGCGCCAAGGCCTACAAGGTCGAGCCGGTGCCGGGCCAGCCGGGGCAGTATTTCTGCTATGTCGCCTATGACCTGATCCTGTTCGAGGAAGGCTCCATCGCCAATGTCACCGCCTCGATCATCGGCAATGTCTTCAGCTTCAAGCCGCTGCTGGCCGCCCGGCTGGAGGACATGCGCTTTCCGGTCGCCTATATGAAGACCTTTGCCGGCCCGCCCACCGGCATCGTGGTCGAGCGCGAGCGGCTGGACAAGTTCGGCCGCCCCCTGCTGGGCGCCACCACCAAGCCCAAGCTGGGACTGTCGGGCAAGAACTACGGCCGCGTGGTCTATGAGGGGCTGAAGGGCGGGCTCGACTTCATGAAGGACGACGAGAACATCAACTCTCAGCCCTTCATGCATTGGCGAGACCGCTTCCTTTACTGCATGGAAGCGGTGAACAAGGCCACGGCCGCCACCGGCGAGGTCAAGGGCCATTACCTCAACATCACCGCCGGCACCATGGAGGAGATGTATCGCCGCGCCGAACTGGCCAAGGAACTCGGCTCGGTCATCGTCATGGTGGACCTGATCGTCGGCTGGACGGCGATCCAGTCGATCAGCAACTGGTGCCGGCAGAACGACATGATCCTGCACATGCACCGCGCCGGGCACGGCACCTATACCCGGCAGAAGAACCACGGCATCAGCTTCCGCGTCATCGCCAAATGGCTGCGCATGGCGGGCGTCGACCACCTGCATTGCGGCACCGCGGTCGGCAAGCTGGAAGGCGATCCGCTGACCGTGCAGGGCTATTACAACGTCTGCCGCGAGATGGTGAACGAAGTGGACCTGCCGCGCGGCATCTTCTTCGAGCAGGACTGGGGCAACCTGAAGAAGGTGATGCCCGTCGCCTCGGGCGGCATCCATGCCGGGCAGATGCACCAGCTGCTGGACCTGTTCGGCGACGACGTGGTGCTGCAATTCGGCGGCGGCACCATCGGCCACCCGATGGGCATCCAGGCCGGCGCGACCGCGAACCGCGTGGCGCTGGAAGCCATGGTCCTGGCCCGCAACGAGGGCGTCGATATCGCAACCGAGGGCCCCGAGGTCCTGCGCCGCGCCGCGAAATGGTGCAAGCCGCTGGAGGCGGCGCTGGATACCTGGGGCAACATCACCTTCAACTATACCTCGACCGACACCTCGGATTTCGTTCCGACCGCGTCCGTCAGCTAAGGGAGAGATCACATGCGTATCACTCAGGGCTGCTTTTCCTTCCTGCCGGATCTGGACGACAATCAGATCCGCGACCAGGTGGACTATATCCTGTCGAGGGACTGGGCGGTCGGGATCGAGTTCACCGACGAGCCGCATCCCCGCAATACCTATTGGGAGATGTGGGGCAATCCCATGTTCGACCTTCGGGACGCCAAGGGTGTGATGATGGAGCTGGACGAGTGCCGCAAGGCGCATGGCGACAGCTATATCCGCATCAACGCCTTCGACAGCACCCGGGGATGGGAGACGGTGATGATGTCCTTCATCGTCAACCGGCCGAAATCGGAGCCGAGCTTCAGGACCTGGCGGATGGAGGCCGACGGCCGGCATATCCGCTATACGCATGAGCTGGTCGGCTGAGGGCGCTGCCGGGCCGGGGGCTGCCTGCCCCCGGACCCCCGGGGGTATTTGGAAAACGGAGAAAGCCTTATGGATGGCGATATGGGCGAGAAGACCGCCACGGTCGATCTGAAGGCCGAGTATGAATCCTCGGGCGTGCGCGAGATCCTGGACGAGCTGGACCGCGAGCTGATCGGGCTGACGCCGGTCAAGCAGAGGATCCGCGAGACGGCGGCGCTGCTGCTGGTGGACCGGGCGCGGCGCGAGTTGGGATTGGCCCATGAGACGCCCACGCTGCACATGAGCTTTACCGGCAATCCCGGCACCGGCAAGACCACGGTGGCGCTGAAGATGGCCGGGCTGCTGCACCGGCTGGGCTATGTGCGCAAGGGCCATCTGGTCAGCGTCACCCGCGACGACCTGGTCGGGCAATATATCGGCCATACCGCCCCCAAGACCAAGGAGGTGCTGAAGAAGGCCATGGGCGGCGTTCTGTTCATCGACGAGGCCTATTACCTCTACAAGCCCGACAACGAGCGCGACTATGGCCAGGAGGCGATCGAGATCCTGCTGCAGGTGATGGAGAACAACCGCGACGACCTGGTGGTGATCATGGCCGGCTATGCCGAGCGGATGGACCGCTTCTTCTCGGCCAATCCGGGTTTCCGGTCGCGCATCGCCCATCACATCGAGTTTCCCGACTATACGGACGAGGAACTCGGGCGGATCTCGGCCTCGATGCTGGAGGCGCAGGGCTACGGCTTCGACGAGGGCGGGCGGCTGGCGATGGAGGAATATATCCGCCTGCGCCGCGACCAGCCGCATTTCGCCAATGCCCGTTCGATCCGCAATGCGCTGGACCGGGCGCGGCTGCGGCAGGCCAACCGGCTGTTCTCCGGCGACGCGCCGGTCGATGCGCGGGCGCTCTCGACCATCACCGCGGCGGATATCCGCGCCAGCCGGGTGTTCTCGGGCGGGCTCGACCTCGACGGGGGGCGTGGCACCGGGACGGATTGACCGCGACAGCTTGTCGCCCCGCCCGCAGCCGGCAGGGACTTGAAAGGCCGCCGGGGGGCGTCATGTTGGAGGGGAGCGTTGCGGACGATGACGCTTCCTTTTTTGAGTAGGTTGAACAGTGAAACAGTTTGGTTATGGCGATTATGCGACCCGGTGCGATCCGGCGGGCGGGTTCTTTCGGGCGCGCGGGTGCGACGATGGCGGGCATGGCCGCGCCGGGGCTTGCCTTTGCAGCCGGGTATCGGGATGACCCGATCCGCCCTGCCCATGGTCTGCCCGCAATGCGGCCGGCACGTGCCGCGCGCCGCCGCCCGCCGCTGTCCGCTTTGCCATGCCCCTTTCGACCTGCCCTTCCCGGCCGAGGCCGACCAGCATCCGCATGATCCCGGCGGCCGCGACGGTTCCCGCACCGGCCTCGCCGGCGGCGGGCCCTGACCGCGGCTCAGGCGGGCTCGTGGCCGATTTCGGCCTGAAGGCGGCGGGCCAGGGTCGGGGCCGCCTCGCACCAGCGCGCCCGCAGCGCCGGCGCGCCGCCCTGCTGCCAGCGCCGCCAGACTTCGGCCGCGGGAATGGTGCCGAACCAGCCGATGCCGCCGGGCGAGCGCGGGGTGCGGAGCAGTTCGCGCCGCGCCAGCAGCCCGTTCTCGATGACGATGCCCGGCGCGATCCGCGGCGCGGCCGGCACCGCCAGCGGCCGGTCGTCGGGAAAGGCGTGCCGAGCCGACCAGAAGGGCGCTGCGCCGAAGCGGGTTTCGGCGCGCAGGAAGTCGCGGCCGACGCGCATCTGGTGCAGGCTCGTCTCGAAGGCGCGACGGTTCAGGAAGCGGCGGCAGAGCGCCTCCGATCCCGGCCTCGCGGCCAGGGTGCGGCGGACGGCGGCGACCGCGAGCGCGCTGGAGACCGCCCAGAACTGGCCATGCCCGGACAGCGGGTCCATGGCGGCGAAGGCGTCGCCGACACGCAGCAGCGACAGATCCGAGACCGGGGCCGGCAGGCGCGGCGCAGCCTCGCGGGCCAGCACCGCGCCGGCCGGAACGGCATCGAGCCCGGGCTCGGCCTCGGCAATGGCGGCGCGCAGCCGCTCCTCGGGGCTGCCCGGGTCGGCGGCGTCCAGCAGCGCCTGCGCCCAGACCCGGCCGTCCGGCAGGGCCACGCGCCACAGCCAGCCCCCCGCGAAGGCGGCCAGCCGGATGCCGGGCGCCGCCGCCTCGGCCGCGACCCAGCCGCTGAGCGCCACCGTGGCGGGCGCCCGCCTGCCCGCCGCCGGCGCCTTGCGGCCGCGCGCGTCGATCACCAGCGGCGCGCGCAGCTGCCGGCCATCCGAAAGCACCACCCCGCCCGCCTCGGGCCTGCCGCTGGCGACGACCGGAACCGCGCCGGCCGCCGCCGCCGCCCGGCGCAGATGCGCGTCGAGCGCGTGGCGCAGGACCACATGTTCGGCATTGCTGTTGCTGATCCCGGCCCAATCGACCTGCCGCCGCAGCGGGCCGTGGATCGCGGAAAAGCCGCGCAGCAGCCCCTGCCGGGCCAGCCAGCGATGCAGGCGCGGGCTTAACCCTTCCAGCCGGGGGGCCTGGCGGTCGGGATCGACCAGCAGCACGTCGAGCCCGTCGCGCGCCGCCAGCCAGGCCGAGACGGCGCCCGCGGGTCCGCCCCCCAGCACGATCAGATCGGCATGGCGCCTCATTCCCGCCTCCTGTGCTGCGATGCCGTGCAGTCTGCCTCCGGCCGGGACGGCGATACCTGACATTTCCGGCCAGAATGGCCCGGCGCGACCATCTGCCGCGCCTTTGGCCGGGAATGACAAGAATGCCGCCCCGGCTGGCGCTTTTCTGGATGGCGAAGCAATCGGGCCCCGCCCGGCCAGCCAGAGGAAACCGCCAGATGAAGCCATTGACCCGAACCGCGCTGGTCTCTGCCGCAGCCCTTGCCGCCGCCTGCCCGGCCCTTGCGGCAACCGGAGAGGAGGTGCTGGAGAACGCCTGCGCCGCCTGCCATGTCAAGCACGAGGACGGTCGCTGGGAGCGCATCGACGCCGCCCGCAAGACGCCCGAGGGCTGGGACATGACCGTGACGCGGATGATGCGCAACCACGGGGTCGCCCTGCAGCCCGAGGAACGCGCGGCGGTGGTGCGCTACCTGTCCGACACCCGCGGCCTGACGCTTTCCGAGACCGAAGAGCGCCGCTACATCCTGGAACGCGAGCCGGTGGCCTGGGACGAGGGCCCCGACACGCTGATGACCCAGACCTGCGGCCGCTGCCATTCCTATGCCCGCGTCGCCTTGCAGCGCCGCACCCCCGAGGACTGGAAGCATCTGGTCAACTTCCACCTCGGCCAGTTCCCGACGCTGGAATACCAGGCGCTGGCGCGGGATCGCGACTGGTGGGGCATCGCCCAGGCCGAGATCATCCCCTTCCTGGCCAAGACCTATCCGCTGGGCGAGGCGCCGGCCGCCTTTGCCGGCGACGCCTCGGGCGATTACGTGCTGGCCGGGCGGCAGCCGGGGCGCGGCGACTATACCGGCCGGCTGGCGCTGAAGAAGGCGGGCGAGGATTACGAGGTGACCATGACCCTCGACTTCGCCGATGGCAGCCGGAGCTTTGCTGGCACCGGCCGCATCCTCGGCGCCGGCGAATGGCGGGCGACGCTGAGCGACGGCGAGACCACCATCCGCCAGGTCATGGCCTTCGAGGACGGCCGCTTCTCGGGCCGCTGGTATCATGCCGACAGCGACGTGATCGGCGGAAGGCTGGCGGCGGTGAAGGCGGACGGCGCGCCGCAGGTGCTGGCGGTCGCCCCCGCGCGGCTGAAGATCGGCGAGGAAACGCGGGTCCGCGTCGCGGGCACCGGCCTGGGCGATGCGTTGACCCTGCCCGAAGGCGTTACCGGCAGCGTGGAAAGCGCCGGGGACGGCGTGACGGTGCTGAAGCTGACCGCCAGCGGCGCGCCCGGCCCGGTCAGCCTGGATCTGGGCGGGCAGAAGGTCGAGCTGGTAGCCTATGACCGGCCCGACCGCATCAGCATCGTGCCGGACATGACCATCGCCCGCATCGGCGGCAATGGCGGCCCGATCCCCAAGGTGCCGGCGCAGTTCGAGGCGATGGGCTGGCTGAACGGTCCCGACGGCGAAGCCGGGACCGAGGACGACATCGCCCTGGGCGCCTTCCCGGCCAGCTGGGCCACCGACAATTTCGACGAGGAGGCGGAAAAGATGCAGGACGCGAAATATGCCGGCTCAATCGACGATACCGGCCTGTTCACGCCGGCCGATGCCGGGCCGAACCCGGAACGGCCGATGCAGACCAACAATGCCGGCAACCTGAAGGTGATCGCCACCGTCGAGGCCGGAGGCGAGCCGCTGAGTGCCGAGGCGCATCTCTACGCCACGGTGCAGCGCTTCGTCGACGCGCCGATCCGGTGACGCCATGGGAGCCCTGACCCTCATCCGCCACAATGCCCACCGCGTCGATGTCGACGGCCACGCCATGCTGATGCATGTGCCGACGACCAGCCTGTTCGAGCTCGACGGCGTGGCGCGCGACGTCTACGACCTGTTCCGCCGCTCGCCCGCCGTCGATCCCGATGTGATGCGCGCCGAGCTGGGCGCGCATCACGCCCCCGACACCCTGGCCGACTGCCTGCAAAGCTTCCTGGCGCTCGACATCCTGCGCGATGCCGATGCGGCGGACACCCCGCGCCCCATCGCCAGGGTCGAGGAGATCCCGCTGTCCACGATCATCCTGAACGTGAACACCGGCTGCAACCTGGCCTGCACCTATTGCTACAAGGAGGACCTGACCACCCCCGCCAAGGGCCAGAAGATGGGCTTCCAGACGGCGCGCGCCAGTTTCGAGCTGCTGCTGAAGCAGGCCCATGCCCGCGACCGGGTGAACGTGGTGTTCTTCGGCGGCGAGCCGCTGTCGAACATGGCCCTGATCCGCGAGGTCGTCGCCTATGCCCTGCCGCGCGCGGCGGAACTCGGCAAGACGGTCGATTTCTCGCTGACCACCAATGCGACGCTCTTGACGCCGGAACTGGTGGACTGGTTCGACGCGCATCGCTTCGCGCTGACGGTCAGCATGGACGGGCCGAAGGCGCTGCATGACGCGAACCGCAAGACGGTGGGCGGCAAGGGTACCTATGACCTGGTGGCGCGCAATGTGCGCATGCTGCTTTCGCGCTATCGCTCGCGCCCGGTTGGGGTGCGGGTGACGCTGACGCGCGGCGTGACCGACGTCATCGGCATCCACGACCACCTGAAGACCGAGCTGGGCTTTCACGAGGTCGGCTTCGGCCCGGCGACCTCGGGGCCGATCGCGGTGTTCAACCTGGACCAGGAGGCGCTGAAGCGCGCCTTCGAGGACATGAAGACCCTGGGCCGGCGCTATGTCGAGGCCGCCTGCCGGGGCGAGAACATCGGCTTTTCCAACATGCACCAACTGCTGACCGATATCGCCCAGGGCACCAAGAAGGCGGTGCCCTGCGGCGCCGGGCTGGGGATGCTGGCCGTGGACAAGGAGGGCGATCTGCACCTCTGCCACCGCTTCGTCGGCTCGAACCAGCCGACCTATGGCAATGTCGAAACCGGCATCGACATTCCCAAGCTTGCCGACTTCATCGAGACCGCGCAGGACCGCAGCGCCTTTGGCTGCAAGACCTGCCGCATCCGCAGCATCTGCGCCGGCGGCTGCTATCACGAAAGCTATGCCCGGCAAGGCGATCCCTTCGCGCCCGTCTGGCATTACTGCGACCTGATGCGGGACTGGGTCGATTTCGGCATCGAATCCTATGTCCGCATCATGCAGGCCAACCCGTCCTTCTTCCGCAGCCAATTGGAACCCCGGATCACCCGGTCCGGCCCAGCAAGGGAGGTTCTCCAATGAAACATCTGATCCCCGCCAACGCCAAGGCCAAGGCCTTCGTCGAAGCCGAGGCCGAGGGCCGCGAGGAGGAGGTCGTGGCGATGAATTCGCTGGTCGGCTGCACCACCTCCTTCGATCCCGGCTGGGAGGTGGACGCCTTCGGCGCCGTCTCGAACCTGTGCCAGCCGATGGAGGCCGACCTGTATGGCTGCGCCGATCCCTGCTGGTGGCCGGCGCAGGTGGCCGACACGCTGAACACCTATCCGAACTGGAGCGCCGGCGCCGACGACGTCATGCAGGACTGGCGCAAGCTGCAATCGGTGTTCCCGGAAACGAAAGGCTCGTCCTGATGCGCAAATCCCTGATGCTTGCGGCCGCGCTGGCGCTGGCCGGCCCGGCCGCCGCGCATGACTACATCCTGGCCCCGGCGCGGCCCAACAAGCTGGTCGTGGTCGATACCCAGACAATGGCGGTCGAGAAGGTGATCGAGATCGACGACGCCGGCCCCACGCCCATGGTGCCGATGGTCGCGCCGGACGGCAGGATCGCCTATGCCACGGTCAACAAGTCCGAAAGCCTGGTCAAGGTCGACCTCGTGACCGGCGAGACGCTGGGCCGCATCGACCTGTCCACCCCCGAGGAGCGGGTGAAAAGCCTGTTCGGCGCCGCGCTTTCCCCCGACGGCAAGACGCTGGCGATCTATGAAAGCCCGGTGAAGCTGGAACTGACGCATTTCGAGGTCCAGCCCACCCGCATCGCGCTTTACGATGCCGAGACGCTGGAACGGCGCAAGGCCTTCGAGGCGCCGCGCCAGGTCACCATGCTGGCCTGGGCCCGCGACGGCTCGAAGCTTTACGGGCTGGGCCGCGACCTGCATGTCATGGACCCCGAGACCGGCACGCTGATCGAGGACAAGCCGATCCAGAGCTGGGAGGCCGAGACCTATGCCCAGCCCGACGTGCTGGCGGTCTGGAACCAGCACGAAAGCTCGGGGGTGATGGCGACGCCCTTCTACACCGCGCGCAAGGACATCGACCCGGCCGACCCGGCAGCCTATCGCACCGGGTTGCTGACCATGGACCTGGAGACCGGCGAGATGGCGATGCGCGAAATCCGCATCATGGACGTGTTCTATTTCTCGACCGCGGTGAACCCGGCCAAGACCCGCGCCTTCGGCGCCTATAACGTGCTGGAAAGCTTCGACCTGGAAAAGAACGCCTCGATCAAGCGGGTGGCGCTGCCGCACAGCTATTATTCCGTGAACGTCTCGACCGACGGCAGCACGGTCTGGCTGGGCGGCGCGCTTGGCGACCTTGCCGCCTATGATGCCGAGACGCTGGAGAAGAAGGGCCAGGTCGACCTGCCCGGCAACGCCTCGATGTCGCTGGCCTCGGTGCGGCTGTTCACGCGGGACGAATGACATGCTGCGGGTGGGGGTGATCGACAGCGGCCCCGGCCCCGAGGACCCGGCCGAGGACGCCCGCGCCTTCATGGCCGACGGCTCGGCCATCCCCGCCCGGCCCGACCGGCTGGGCCACGGCACCGCCGTCGCCGCGATCATCCGCCGCGCCTGTCCGGGCGCGGCGGTCATCCATGCGCAGGTCTTCGACGACCGGCCCGTCACCAGCGCGCTGCGCGTCGCCGCGGCGCTGCGCTGGTTCGCCGCCATGGGCGAGGCGCGGCCCCAGGTGATCTGCATGAGCCTGGGCCTGAGCGCCGACCGCGCGCCGCTGCGCCGGGCCTGCGAGGCGCTGGTGGCCGGCGGCGCGGTTCTGGTCGCGGCGCATCCGGCCCGCGGCGCGCCCTGCTTTCCCGCCGCCTATCCCGGCGTGATCGCCGCCACCGGCGATGCGCGCTGCGGCTGGGATGATCTGTCGCAGCTTGGCCCGGCGCTGTTCGGGGCCTGGTGCAATTCGCCCGAGCACAGCCCGCCCGGGATGGGCGGCGCAAGCCTTGGCGCGGCGCGGGTCGCCGGCCATCTGGCGGCGATCATGGCGGGGACGGGGCGGCTGGACGGGCCGGCCGCCATCGCCGCGCTGGCGGCGCGCGCGATCCATCACGGCCCGGAACGGAAATGCGGCCATGGATAGGCTGGCCGCCCGCCTTGCCCTGCTGATCTTCGGCCCCGAGGCGGCGGGCTGGCTGGCGCCGGTGATGGCGCGGGCGCTGCCCTCGGGGCTGGTGGTGCTGGCGGCCTCGCTTGCCGCGGCGGCGCTGGGGCTGGCGATGCCGATGCTGACCCGGCAGGTGATCGATGCCGGCATCATGGCGCGGGACATGGGCGCGTTGATCTTCTGGGCCGGGCTGTCCTTTGCGCTCGGCCTGGGCGCGGTGGGGTTCGGGATGGTGAACTCGATGCTGCACCTGCGCGCCTCGGCGCGGATGCTGGCCGATCTGCGCGGTGGGCTGTTCGGCGCGGCCCTCGCGCGCGATCCGGCCCACGCCGACCTGCCGCTGGGCGAGGCGATGGCGCGGCTCGACGGGGACTGCGCCGAGATCCAGGGTTTCGCCTTCGACACCGCCCTGGTCGCGGTCGGCGCGCTGTTCCGGCTGGCCGGCGGGCTGGGGCTGATGATCGCGCTGGACTGGCGCATGGCGGTCCTGCCGCTCTTGGCCGCGCCCTTCGAGCTGTGGTTCCTGTCCCGCGCCCGGCCCCGGACCCGCGCGCTGGCCGAGGATGTGCGCGGCCAGCGCGGCGCGCTTTCCGCGCAGATGGCCGAGACGCTGTCGGCCCGCGCCACCCTGCGCGGGCTGGGCGCGCTGGACCAGCGGGCGGCGGGCTTCGGCGCCGCGCAGCAGGCGCAGATCGCCGGGCTGACGCGCCAGCGGCTCTGGTCCGAGACGGTGGGCGCGGTCAGCCAGACCATCACCGCCATCCTGCGCGGCACTATCCTGCTGGTCGGCGGCTGGCAGGTGGTCCGCGGCGAATGGCAGATCGGCACGCTGGTCGCCTTCCTTGCCTATGCCGGGATGATGTCGGGGCCGCTGCGCAACCTTCTGGGCCTCTACCATGCGCAGGCCCGGGCGCGGGTGGCGGCGGACCGGCTGGGCGCGGTGATCGCCTCGGCCCGTCCCGACGCGGGCGCCGAGCCGCCGCCCGGCCCGCTGACCATCGCTCTGCGCGAGGCCCGGGCCGAGGGCGCCGCGCATCATCCGGTGACGGCCGTGATCCTGCCGGGCCAGCGCGTGCTGCTGGATGGGCCGTCGGGGATCGGCAAGTCGCGGCTGATGGCCGCGCTGACCCGCGACGCGCCGCTGGCCGAGGGATCGGTGCGGCTTGCCGGCACCGAGGTCGCGCATCTGCGCCCCTTGCGGCTTGCCGCGCGCATCACCCACCTGGCGCAGCGCCCGGCGATCCTGCGCGGCACGCTGGCCGAGAACCTGCGCCTGGCCGCGCCGGATGCGGGCGATGCCGCGCTGTGGCAGGCGCTGGAGGCCGCCGATCTGGCCGGATGGGCGCGGGCCGAGGCCGGGCTTGCCACGCCCATCGGCGAAACCGGCGCCAATCTGTCGGGCGGGCTGCGCCAGCGCATCGCCATCGCCCGCGCGCTGCTGCGCCCGGCCGAGGTGCTGATCTTCGACGAAGCCTTCTCGGAAATCGACGATGCCGCCTGCCGGCGCATCCTGGCCGCCATCGAGACGCGGCGGGCCGACGCCACGCGCATCTTCATCGCCCATAGCGGCCCGACGCGCGAGGGGCGGTTCGATCAGCGGATCACGCTGACCTCCTCGGCGCCCATCTTCCTCAGCTCGCGCGGCGAAGCGCCATACCAGCGCGAGAAGGCCCGCGAAAAGGCGGTCTGATCGGAATAGCCCAAAAGCAGCGCGATCTCGCCGAACAGCCGGTCGCTGCGCACCAGCAGCGCGAAACCGTGGACGCGGCGGCATTCTTCGAGGATCTCGTGGAACGGCTGGCCTTCGGCGGCCAGCGCCCGGCGCAGCGACCGCTCGGACATGCCGAGCTGCGCGGCGATATGGGCCTGGTTGACCAGCCCGCGTTCCATCTGCGCCAGGATCAGCTCGTGCACCCGCTGCGCGACCGGGGTCTGCCGGCGCAGCTCGGTCAGCGCCTCGTCCAGCCGTTTCGACAGCGCCATGGCATCGCCTCCGGCCTCGGCGCGCAGCGTGTTGCCCAGCACGCGCGCGGAAAACACGATGCGGTTCTCGTCCTGGCCGAAGCGCGGCGTGCGGCCCAGATGATGCGCCAGCACCCGCAGGTCGCGATCCGGCTGATGCTCGAAGCACAGGTCCTGTATCGCGCTGTTCGGCACCGCGTAGCGGTCGCAGATGCCGCGGATCAGCCCCAGCGTCAGCTCGGCATCCGCCCGGCGCGGCCAGATCCGCGGGTCGAGCACCCGGTAGCAGACATGCGCCTCGTCGCCGATCACCTCGAGCGACACCCGGCTGTTCGATTGCAGCACCGGAAAGCCGCGGGCAAGGATGCGCAGCGCCTCGCCCAGCGTGCGGCGCGGGGCGACCGCGTCGCCCAGAATGCCGATGGCGGAAAGCTCCATCTCCTCGCCCGAGCGCCATGAGCGCAGGCCGTCGCTGCTGGCGGCGCGCTCCTGTTCGAGATGGTTGACGAAGGTCTGCAAGGGCATCGCCGGCACCGGGGCAGCGGCAGCCGGGGCGCCGTCCGCCTCGGACCCGATCAGCATGAATGCGATGGCTCCGCGAATCCATGACCCTTGCATGGCATTTCCCGTGGCTGCGCCGGGTGGCCGCTGTCTCGCGCCTTGTCCCGGCTATTTCCCTGTTGCGACAAAGTGTAGCATATCCGCCGGACGATCCCCAAGAATCGCCGCATTGCGCGGGCCTTGGGACGGGGCTTGCGAAAAACCGTTACAAATCCGCCGCTTTCCCGCATCATGCCGCAAAATCAGGCAGTTGCGGATTTGACATTTCCGGCCAGATTTCGGCCCGCGCCCCTCGGCCCGGCGAATTGGCCGGATATGGCAAGAATCGACCCGGCTTCTGCCCCAGACTTGCGCGACGCTTTTGGGGAGGGACGAAATGACGGAATACCGATTGCTGATCGACGGCCAGCTGGTCGCGGGCGACATGACCATGGAGGTCGTGAACCCGGCCAACGAACAGCTGCTGGCCGAAGCCCCCCGTGCTTCGGCGGCGCAGCTCGACGCGGCGGTGGCGGCGGCCAAGGCGGCCTTTCCGGCCTGGGCCGCCCGCCCGATCGAGGAACGGCGCGCGCTGATCCTGCAGATCGCCGACGGTCTGGAGGCACGGGCCGAGGAATTCGCCCGGCTGCTGACGCAGGAACAGGGCAAGCCCCTGCCCGAGGCGCAGGCCGAGATCGCCTATACCTGCGCCTTCATCCGCCATCTGGCGAGCTATGACCTGCCGGTGAAGGTGATCGAGGACAGCGACAGCCGGCTGGTGCGGCAGTTCCGCAAGCCGCTGGGCGTGGTCGGGGCGATCATTCCCTGGAACTTCCCGGTGCTGATCGTGGCCTTCAAGCTGCCGCTGGCGCTGCTGGCCGGCAATACCATGGTGGTCAAGCCCGCGCCGACCACGCCGCTGACCACGCTGAAACTGGGCGAGATCATCGCCGGGATCCTGCCGCCGGGGGTGGTCAATATCGTCACCGACCAGAACGACCTGGGCGCGGCGCTGACCGCGCATCCGGATGTGGCCAAGATCTCGTTCACCGGCTCGACCGCGACCGGGCAGAAGATCATGGCCAGCGCGGCATCCACCATCAAGCGGCTGACGCTTGAGCTGGGCGGCAACGATGCGGCCATCGTGCTGCCGGGCGCCGATCCGGCCAAGGTGGCGCCCGGGCTTTTCGCCGGCGCCTTCATGAATGCCGGGCAGGTCTGCCTGGCGATCAAGCGCGCCTATGTGCACGATTCGATCTATGAGGAAGTCTGCGCCCGGCTGGCCGAGCTGGCCGAGGCCGCCGTGGTCGGCGACGGCTTGCAGCAGGGCACCACCATCGGCCCGCTGCAGAACCGCATGCAGTTCGAGAAGGTCAAGGGCTTCCTCGATTCCGCCCGCGCCGACGGCCGCATCATCGCCGGGGGTGCGCTGCCCGAGGGGCCGGGCTATTTCATCCGCCCGACCATCGTCGCCGACGTCAAGGACGGCGACCGCATCGTGGACGAGGAGCAGTTCGGCCCGATCCTGCCGGTGATCCGCTTCGAGGACGTGGAATCGGCGGTGGCCAGCGCCAACGGCATCGAGCTTGGCCTGGGCGGCTCGGTCTGGGGCGAGGATCGCGACCTGGCCCGCAGCGTCGCCGAGCGCATCGAAAGCGGCACGGTCTGGATCAACAAGCACCTGGATTTCGGCCCGAACATCCCCTTCGGCGGCGCCAAGCAATCCGGGCTCGGCGTCGAGTTCGCCGAGGAGGGGCTGGCCGAGTTCACCCAGATCAGGATCGTGAACGAGGCGCGCTGACGGCAGGCGGCCGGGCCCGGCAGGGGCCGGCCGCGCCCCTGCCCCGCCGATCAGCCCGACAGATCCGGGCGGGATTGCCGCTGCGGCGCCGCGAAGGTCTTGCGGAACCAGCCCTGCAGCATCAGCTTGTCATGGACGAAGCGCCGCCCGTCGCCATGGCCGCGCGGGTTGGAAAGATAGTTCATGTCGGTCAGCCGCTCCTCGCCCGCGCGAACGACCGCGCCGTCCTGCAGCAGCCTATAGCGCAGATGGATGCGCGGCGGCGTGATGTCGCGCAGGAAGCGCACGTCGTGGAAACCGCTGCGCCAGGGCTCGAACTCGCCGGCAAGGTCGATGTCGAGCACCTCGACCTGCAGGCTTTGCCCGGCAGGCAGGTAGCGCGCGCCGAGCTCGGCGAACCAGCGGTCGAACTCGGCCAGCGCCGAGACGCGGCTGCGTTCGCGGCGAAACTCGCGGTCTCGGAAGGTTTCCGGCGCGACATAGGTTACGGTGACGCGCCCCTCGGCAGGCGCCGCCGGCCCCGCCATGGCGGCGGGCGCCGCAAGCCCCAGCGCAAGGGACAGGCAGAGGATTCTGAGCATGGCTTTGCCTTTCGCATTTCCAGCCCTGCGCAAGGATATGGGCAGCCCGGCGGAAAAGTCAAAGCCGCGGCCTAGGCCCTGGCATCCTCCAGCATCATCCGCGCGGCCTTTTCCGCGATCATCATCACCGGGGCGTTGGTGTTGCCGCTGGTGATCGTCGGCATGACCGAGGCGTCGGCGATGCGCAGCCGGCCAAGCGCCCGCATCCGCAGCCGGGGGTCGACCACCGCACCGTCATCGGCGCCCATGCGGCAGGTGCCGACCGGGTGGAAGATGGTGGTGCCGACCGCGCCGGCCGCCTTGACCAGGTCCTCGTCGGTCTGGAAGGCGATGCCGGGGACGTATTCCTCGGGATTGAAGCGGTTGAAGGCCGGCTGCGCGGCGATCTTGCGCGCCAGGCGGATGGCGCGCACCGCCACCTCGCGGTCGGCCTCGGCCGAAAGGTAGTTCGGCCGGATCGCGGGATGGGCGCGGAAATCCGGCCCGGCGACATGGACCGAGCCGCGGCTTTCCGGCCGCAGGTTGCAGACCGAGGCGGTCATGGCCGGGAAGGGATGCACCGGGTCGCCGAACTTGTCCAGACTGACCGGCTGGACGTGGAATTCCAGATCCGGCGTCGCCTTGTCCGGCCCGGATCGGGTAAAGATGCCCAGCTGGCTTGGCGCCATCGACATCGGACCCGAGCGTTTCAGCAGGTATTCCAGCCCGATCGCCGCCTTGCCCAGCAGATGCGAGGCCTTCTCGTTCAGCGTCGGCACGCCGCGGACCTTGTAGACCAGCCGCAATTGCAGATGGTCCTGCAGGTTCTCGCCCAGCGACGGAACCTCGATCTGCGGGGCGATGCCGGCGGCCTGCAAGACCTCGCCCTGCCCGACGCCGGACTGTTCGAGGATCTGCACCGAGCCGATGGAGCCCGCCGCCAGCACCGTCTCGCGCGCGGCGCGGACCTCGCGGCGCTGGCCCTGATGGTGAAAGACGACGCCCGCGACCTCGCCCGCCTCGATCGCCAGCCGCTCGACCTCGGCGCCGGTCAGGATGCGCAGGTTCGGGCGGTTCCTGACCGGGCGCAGGAAGGCGCGGGCCGCGCTCCAGCGCCAGCCGCTGCGCTGGGTCACGTCGAAATAGCCGCCGCCCTCGTTGTCGCCGCGGTTGAAATCCTCGGTCCGCGGGATGCCGGCCTGTTCCGCCGCTTCCATGAAGGCGTCGAGCACCGCCCAGCGGACCCGCGCCGTCTCGACCCGCAGCTCGCCGCCGGCGCCGTGCATGGCGTCGGCGCCGCGATAATGGTCCTCCTGCGCCTTGAACAGCGGCAGCACGTCGTCCCAGCCCCAGCCGGTGCAGCCAAGCTGGCGCCAATGGTCGTAATCCGCCGCCTGCCCGCGCATGTAGATCATGCCGTTGATCGAGGAGCAGCCGCCCAGCACCCGGCCGCGCGGATAAAGCAGCGCCCGGCCGTTCAGCCCCGGCTCGGGCTGGGTGCTGTAGCCCCAGTCGGTGCGCGGATTGCCGATGCAATAGAGATAGCCGACCGGGATATGGATCCAGTGGTAATTGTCGCGCCCCCCGGCCTCCAGCAGCAGCACGCGGGTGCCGGGATCGGCGCTGAGGCGGTTGGCCAGCACGCAGCCGGCGCTGCCCGCGCCGATCACGATATAATCGTAGCTTTCCATCGGATACTCCATGCAGGGCCCCCGCAGCCACGCGAGGGCCGCGACATCACGATTCGCCCCTGAACCCGAGCCTTCTGCCGATTTTGGTTGCGAAGAACTCGCCCACCAGCCCGCGTCGGAACAGCAGCACGCAGACCATGAACACCACGCCGGTGATGATGGTGACGGGGAAGTCGGAGGTGGCGAGGTAGTTCTGCAGCGTGACCACCAGCCCGGCGCCGACGATGGGGCCGAGCAGCGTGCCGATGCCGCCCAGAAGCGTCATCAGGATCACCTCGCCCGACATCTGCCAGGTCACGTCGGTCAGCGTCGCGAACTGGAAGATCAGCGCCTTGACCCCGCCGGCGAGCCCGGCCAGCGCCGCCGACATCACGAAGGCGCCCAGCTTGTAATGCTGCACCGAATAGCCCAGCGAGATCGCGCGCTGCTCGTTCTCGCGGATCGACTTCAGGATCATGCCGAAGGGCGAGTTCACGAAGCGCCGGATGACCAGCAGCCCGATCACGAACACCGCCAGCACGAAGTAATACATGTTCATCGGCCGGTTCAGGTCGATCAGCCCGAACAGATGCCCCCGCGGCACCGACTGGATGCCGTCCTCGCCATGGGTGAAGGGCGCCTGCAGGCAGAAGAAGAAGAACATCTGCGACAGCGCCAGCGTGATCATGGCGAAATAGATGCCCTGCCGGCGGATGGCGATGGCGCCCATCACCAGCCCCAGCGCCGCCGCGCCGGCGACGCCCAGCAGGATGCCGGCCTCGGGCGACCAGCCCCAGACCTTGACCGCATGGGCGGTGAAATAGGCCGCGCCCCCGAAGAAGGTGGCATGGCCGAAGGACAGCAGGCCGGTATAGCCCAAGAGCAGGTTGAAGGCCGAGGCGAAGAGCGCGAAGGCCAGAAGCTTCATCAGAAAGATCGGATAGAGGAACATCGGCGCCACCAGCAGCCCGGCCAGCGCGACGGCGACCAGCACCAGCCGGACCTGCCCGGCGCGGGGATGGGCCGCGACATGGTCCTCCGAGACGACGGTTTCGGATTTTGCGGCCATGTCAGGCATCCTTTCCGAAAAGGCCCGCGGGCCGCAGGATCAAGACGATCGCCATGATGACGAAGATCACGATGTTCGAGGCCTCGGGGTAGAACACCTTGGTCAGCCCCTCGACCACGCCCAGCATGTAGCCGGTGACGATGGCGCCCAGGATCGAGCCCATGCCGCCGACCACCACCACGGCGAAGACGATGATGATCAGGTTCGAACCCATCAGCGGGCTGACCTGATAGACCGGCGCCGCCAGCACCCCCGCGAAACCCGCAAGCCCGGCGCCAAGCGCATAGGTCAGGGTCAGCAGCAGCGGCACGTTGACGCCGAAGGCCTGCACCAGCGTGGGGTTCTCGGTCGCGGCGCGCAGATAGGCGCCGAGCTTGGTCTTCTCGATCAGCAGCCAGACCCCGATGCAGGTCGCCAGCGAGGCGATGACCACCCAGCCGCGATAGATCGGCAGGAACATGAAGCCCAGGTTCACCGCCCCGGTCAGCTGCGCGGGCGGCGCATAGGGCTTGCCCGAGGCGCCGAAGAAATAGCGAAACGTCCCCTCGATCGCCAGCGCCAGCCCGAAGGTGAACAGAAGCCCGTAGAGATGGTCGAGCTTGTAGAGCCGCGACAGCATGGTCTTTTCCACCAGCGCCGCGAACAGGCCCACCGCCAGCGGCGCCAGCAGCAGCGCCAGCCAGTAGTTGATGCCGCCCACGGTCAGGAGCAGCAGCGCCACGAAGGCGCCCAGCATGTATTGCGCGCCATGCGCGAAGTTGATGACCCGCAAGAGCCCGAAGATCACCGCAAGGCCCAGCGACAGGAGCGCGTAGAACGAGCCGTTGATCAGCCCGACCAGCAACTGCCCCATCAGGGCCTGAATGGGAACGCCGAAGATCATCGTCATGTCACACCCCCAGTTCCCGATGCAGCATGTCCATCTGCGCTTGCAGCTCCGCGACCGGGAATTCCGCCGTCATCCGGCCGTGATCCATCAGGTAGAAGCGGTCGGCGACCTTGGCGGCGAAGCGGAAGTTCTGCTCGACCAGCACCACGGTCATGCCCCGCGCCTTCAGCTTCTGCAGCACCTCGCCGATGGCCTGGATGATGACCGGCGCCAGCCCCTCGGTCGGCTCGTCCAGCAAAAGGCAGCGCGCCCCGGTGCGCAGGATGCGCGCCATGGCCAGCATCTGCTGCTCGCCCCCCGACAGCTTGGTGCCCTGCGAATTGCGGCGTTCCTGCAGGTTCGGGAACAGCGCGTAGATCTCCTCGACCGACATGCCGCCCTCGGCGACCTTCGGCGGCAGCATCAGGTTCTCCTCGACCGAGAGGCTGGCGAAGATGCCGCGCTCCTCGGGCACGAAGCCCAGGCCGGCGCGGGCGGTCTGGTGCAGGGGCAGCGCCGTCATGTCGCGCCCGGCGAATTCGATCTTGCCGGTGCGCTTGCGCAGGATGCCCATGATCGCGCGCAGCGTGGTGGTCTTGCCCATGCCGTTGCGGCCCAGGATGCAGATGGTCTCGCCCTCGGCGACGGTCAGGTTCACGCCGTGCAGGACATGGCTTTCGCCATACCAGGCATGCAGGTCGCGGACGTTCAGAAGCGGCGCGCTCATGCCTCGGACCCCATATAGGCGGTGCGCACGCGCGGATCGGCCGAGACGGCGGCATAGTCGCCCGCCGCGATGATCTCGCCGCGCTGCAGCACGGTGACATGGTGGCAGATATTGGCCACGACGCTCAGATTGTGCTCGACCATCAGCACGGCGCGCTCGGCGGCGACGTCGCGGATGATCCCGGCGACCATGGCCACGTCCTCCTGCCCCATGCCGGCCATCGGCTCGTCGAGCAGCAGCACCTCGGGGTCGAGCGCCAGCGTCGTCGCGATCTCCAGCACGCGCTTCCTGCCATAGGACAGGTCGGCGGCGCGGTGGTCGCGCCAGCGCGCCAGGCCCAGCTGCTCGATCAGCTGGTCGGCGCGCGTGTCCAGCCGGTCGAGCGACGAGAGCGGCAGCCAGAACTGCACCGCCAGCCCCGCCGGCCGCTGCAAGGCCACCTTGACGTTCTCGCGCACCGTCAGATGCGGGAACACCGCCGAGATCTGGAAGCTGCGCACCAGCCCCATCCGCGCCACCTTGTCGGGCTTGGTGTTGGTGATGTCCTGGCCCAGCAGCGTGATCTGGCCGCGCGTCGGCTGCAGGAACTTGGTCAGCAGGTTGAAGACCGTGGTCTTGCCGGCGCCATTGGGCCCGATCAGCGCATGGATGCGCGCGTGCTCCACGTCCAGGTCGACGTTGTTCACCGCCGTGAAACCGGCGAAATCCTTCCCAAGGCCGCGGGCGGACAAAACCACCCGCGGCTCGGCCTGCGTTGCCACAGATGCCGCCATCACTGGACCAGCGGGCAGCCGCTGTCGGCCGGCTTCAGGAAGGCCTCGTCCCCCGGGATGGTGGCCAGGACGTTGTAATAGTCCCAGTCCTCGGTCACGTCGCCGGGGGCCTTGACCTCCATCAGGTAGACGTCCTTGATCAGCCGGCCATTGGGCCCGACCTTGCCGCCCTGGGCGAAGACATCGTCGACCGGCATCTCGTGCATCTTGGCGGCGACGGCCTCGGTCTCGTCGGTGCCCGCCTCCTGGATCGCCTTGAGATACTGGGTGACCGCCGAATAGGTGCCGGCATGGACCATGTTCGGCATGACGCCGGTGCGTTCCTTGAAGCGTTCGCCGAACTCGCGCGATTCCGGGTTGCGGTTCCAGTAGAAGCTTTCCGTCAGCGTCAGCCCCTGCGCGGCATCCAGCCCGATGCCATGCACCTCGGCCAGGGTGAAGAGCAGCGCCGCAAGGCGCTGGCCGCCGGCGGTGATGCCGAATTCCGCCGCCTGCTTGATGGCGTTCTGCGTGTCCATGCCGGCATTGGCCAGGCCGATGACCTTGGCGCCCGAAGCCTGCGCCTGCAGCAGGAACGAGGAATAATCCGTCGTCGCCAGCGGGTGGCGCACCGCGCCCGCGACCGTGCCGCCCTGCGACTTGACGAAATTGCCGGTCTGCTCCTCCAGCGAATAGCCAAAGGCATAGTCGGCAGTCAGGAAGAACCAGCTGTCGCCGCCTTCCTTCACCAGCGCGCCGCCGGTGCCCACCGCCAGCGCATGGGTGTCATAGGCCCAGTGGAAGCCGTAGGGGGTGCATTGCGCCCCGGTCAGCTCGGTCGTGGCGGCGCCGGTGTTGACGGTGATCTTCTTCTTTTCCTGGCTCAGCGCCTGCACCGCCAGGCCGACCGAGGAGGTGGTCAGCTCCATGATCGCATCGACCTGTTCGGTGTCATACCATTGCCGGGCGATGTTCGAGGCGATGTCGGGCTTGTTCTGGTGGTCGGCGGTGACGACCTCGATGGGCGCGTCCAGCACCGTGCCGCCGAAATCCTCGACCGCCATCCGCGCCGCCTCATAGGAAAACTTGCCGCCGAAATCGGCATAGACCCCCGACTGGTCGTTGAGGATGCCGATCCTGACCTTGCCGTCCGAGATCTCGGCCAAGGCAGGCGTGGCAACAAGGCCGACCGCGGTGGCCGACAGCAGAAACTTTCGCATTATGTCCTCCCGAAGGCGCGCTCCTTCCGCCGGCCGCTTGGGCGGGCCGGGTGGGAACGCTGTCCTGTCCATGACGAGGGGCGACTCCCGCGCCCGCTCATCCGAACGATGCAGGTAATTCGGCTTTGACACAAGTGTTCAGATCGGTTTAATTTCTTACAGGACCTGTGCGTTTTCGAACAGATGGCCAATCTCAGCTGGGACGATCTGCAATTCTTTCTGGCGGTTGTGCGCGAAGGCCAGTTGTCGCGCGCCGCGCGGCATCTGGGCACCTCGCATGTCACCGTCTCGCGCCGCATCGACCGGCTGGAGCAGGCACTGAACACCCGGCTGTTCGAGCGCAACCCCCGCGGCTATGAGCCGACGCCCGCCGGCCAGCGCCTGATCGAGGCCGCCGAGCGCATGGAGGAGGCCGCCGGGCTGATCCCGCTGGACCAGGCCAGCGCCCCGGGACAGGCGCGGCCCTTGCGGCTGGCCATGCCCGAAGGCTTCGGCAGCCTGTTCTCGACCCATCTGCTGCCCGCCTTCATCGCGCGCTTCCCGCTGATCTCGCTGGAACTCGTCACCATGCCGCAGGTGCTGTCGCTGTCGCGGCGCGAGGCGGATATCTCGATCACGCTGGACCCTGTGACCAGCGGTCCCTATCGCTCGGAGCGGCTGGCGGATTACACCCTGCATCTCTATGCCACCCGCGAGCATCTGCGCGGCCTGCCGCCCATCGCCGGCCCCGAGGATCTGCGCCAGCTGCGTTTCATCGGCTATATCGAGGAGATGATCTTCGCCCCCGGCCTGGACTATCTGGGCGAGATCCATCCCGCCATCCGGGCCAGCGTCAAAAGCTCCAGCATCTTCAACCAGCTGGCGGCGGTGCGCAACGGGCTGGGGATCGGCGTGCTGCCCTGGTATATCGCCGCGAAATATCCCGAGCTCCAGATCGTGCTGCCCGACCGGGTCCGGCTGACCCGGACCTATTGGCTGACCTGCCATCGCGATCTGCGGGTGATGCAATGGGTGCGGGCGGTGATCGGCTTTCTGTCGGCCAGCCTGGCCGAGCGCGGCCACGAGCTGTCCCGCCCCATGGACCATGCCGGGCCGGGCTGACCGCGGCGCGCGCCCCGCCTGAAGGCCGGGATCAGCGCCGGCCCCGGGCGGCCAGCCCCATCTCGGCGCGGTATTTCGCCACCGTGCGGCGCGACAGGGCGATGCCCTGCCCGGCCAGCCGCTGCGCCAGCGCCGCGTCCGATATCCGCTGTCCCGCCGGCCAGTCCGCGATCAGCCGGCGCAGCGCCTCCTGCGCCTCGCCGCGGCTCAGATCGGGATTGCGCGGGCTGGCCGGGATGCGCAGCAATTGGCGCAACAGCACCGTGCCGCGCGGTGTCCGCATGGCCACGCCCGCCACCGCCCGGCTGACGGTGCTTTTCGCAAGCCCCAGCCGTCCGGCCAGTTGGGCCATGGTCAGCGCCCGCAAGGCCCCCTGCCCCCGCAGCCAATCCGCCTGCGCCTCGGCCAGCGCCGAGGCGACGCGCAGCAGGCTGGCGCCGCGTGCCTCGCAACCCGCGATCAGGGCACGGGCAAGGGCGGCCTGCCCTGCGGCGCCCGCGCCGGCGCGCAGCGTCGGGGCCGGTGCGTCCAGCGGCAGGACACGGCCGTCCGCCGTCAGCTCCAGTTCGGGCGCCATGGGGGGTGCCGTGTCCTCGGAGAGCGGAAAGGGCGACAGGGCGCGCAGATCGGCCAGCATCCCGGCCGCGTCCTCGGCATCGCAGCCGCAATGCGCCCGGATCGCCGCCAGATCGCCCGAGGCGGCCAGGTCCAGCCGCTGCAACAGCCGCTCGATCATCGGGTCCAGCCGTCCCCGCGCCCGCAATTGCAGCCGCAGGCATTCGGCCAGATCGCGAGCGAAGATGCCGGGCGGGTCGAGGCCCTGAAGGACGGGCACCAGCGCCTCGATCCGCGCGGCCGGCACCGCCAGCCAGCCGGCGATCTCGGGCAGCGGGTCGGCAAGCCAGCCGCGCTCGTCCAGGCAATGCACCAGCGCCCGGGCCAGATCGGCCTCGTCCCGGGTCAGGCGCAGCAGCCCGATCTGCGCGGCCAGCGCCTGTCTTGCCGTCAGCGCCTCGGGCGTCTCGACCAGGTCCAGGCACGGGTTCCGCGCCGCCTCCAGCCGCAGACGGCGGCGCAGGCGCGCGCCGTCCATATGCAGCAGGTCCAGCGACAGCCGCATCTGCTGGCTCAGCGCAAGGCCGCGGATCTGGCGCTGCTGCTGGTTCTGCATCCCCTACCCCTGTGGCGCCACAGTGTTGCACGGCCATGCAACAGCCCGGCGCGAAAACCCCGGCAAACCCCGCGCCCGAAAATTGGCACGACCGTTGCTTGCATGATGGGCAGGGAGGACAGACATGGTCAAGGTCGGCATCATCGCCAATCCGATTTCGGCCCGCGACATCCGGCGGGTGATCTCGCATGCGGGCAACCTGCCCATCAACGACCGCGCCAATATCGTGCTGCGCATGATGGCCGGGCTGGCCGCGTCCGGCGTCGATGAGGTCGTGGTCATGCCGGAAAACGGCGGCATCCGCTTTCACCTGGAACGCAGCATCCAGCGCGAGCTTCGACTCGGCCACGGGAATTTCCCGCGCCTGCGCTATCTGGACATGCCCGTCACCGCCACGCCCGAGGACAGCGCCCGCGCCGCGCGGATGATGGCCGAGGAGGGCGTGGGCGCCATCGTGGTTCTGGGCGGCGACGGCACCAGCCGCGTCGTGGTGGGGGCCTGCGGCGCGGTGCCGGTGGCCGGGGTCTCGACCGGCACCAACAACGCCTTTCCCGAACTGCGCGAGCCGACGATCACCGGCCTCGCCGTGGGGCTGGCCGTCACCGGACAGGTGCCCGAGGCCGTGGCGCTGCGGCCGAACAAATGGCTGGAGGTGACGCTGGGCGAGCGGCGCGAGATCGCGCTGGTCGATGTCGCCGTGGTCGAGGACCGCTTCGTCGGCGCCCGCGCCATCTGGAAGGCCGCCGGGTTCCGCGACCTGTTCGTGACCTTCGGCCTGCCGCAGGCCATCGGCATGTCCGCGATCGCCGGCCTTTGCGACCCGGTGGACCGCGCCACGCCCGAGGGCCGGCATGTCCGCCTGTCGCCCGATGCGCCGCGCCAGTTGCTTGCCCCCATCGCGCCGGGGCTGATCGACCGGGTGGGCATCGCCGGCGTCGCGCGCATGGCGCCGGGCCCGGCGCATCGCCCCTCGATCCCCGCCGGCACGCTGGCCTTCGACGGGGAGCGCGAGCTGACCTTCACCGAAGGCGATCAGGTGTCGGTGCGGCTGGTGGCCGACGCCTTCCGCACCATCGACGTGCCCGCCTGCATGGCCCATGCCGCGCAGGCCGGGCTGTTCATCCGCAACCCAGACTGAACCAGACAAGGGAGGAGTTCATGTCAAATCCGTTTCCGCTGCCCAAGGAGCGGCTGCTTGAAGCCTATCGCAAGATGCGCACCATCCGCGATTTCGAGGAACGGCTGCATGTCGATTTCGCCCGCGGCGAGATCCCGGGCTTTGTGCATCTTTACGCCGGAGAGGAGGCGACGGCGGTCGGCATCATGATGCATCTGCACGACCGCGACCGCATCGCCTCGACCCATCGCGGCCATGGCCATTGCATCGCCAAGGGCGTCGACGTCAAGGCGATGATGGCCGAGATCTATGGCAAGGCCACCGGCTGCTGCGCCGGCAAGGGCGGCTCGATGCATATCGCCGACCTGTCCTTGGGGATGATGGGCGCTAACGGCATCCTGGGCGCCGGGGCGCCCTTGGTCTGCGGCGCGGCGCTGGCGGCGCAGAAGCTGGGCCATGACGGCGTCGGCATCACCTTCTTCGGCGACGGCGCCTCGAACCAGGGCACGGTGCTGGAAAGCATGAACCTGGCCGCGATCTGGAACCTGCCGGTGATCTTCGTGGTGGAAAACAACGGTTATGCCGAATCGACCTCGGTCGATTATGCCACCGCCTCGGACAGCTACGTGGACCGGGCGACCGGTTTCGGCATGCCGGGGATCACCGTGGACGGGCTGGATTTCTTCGCCGTCCACGAGGCGGCGGGCGAGGTCATCCGCCGCGCCCGCGAAGGCGCCGGCCCGACGCTGCTGGAGTGCAAGAACGTCCGCTTCTTCGGCCATTTCGAAGGCGACGCCCAGACCTACAAGGCGCCGGGCGAGAACGAATACAACCGCGCGCACAATGATTGCCTGAAGCTGTTTCGCCAGAAGGTGACCGAGGCCGGGGTGATCTCGGACGAGGAGCTGGACGCCATCGACGCCGAGGTGGCCGCGCTGATCGACGAGGCGGTGGTCGAGGCCATCGCCGCGCCGCTGCCCGGCCCGGAACAACTGACCACCGACGTTTACGTGTCCTATTGAGGGAGGGGAAACCATGGCACGCATCATCAGCATGAAGGACGCGGTGAACGAGGCGCTGGATCAGGAGATGAGCCGCGACCCCACCGTGATCATGATGGGCGAGGATATCGTCGGCGGCGCCGGCGCGCAGGGCGAGGATGACGCCTGGGGCGGCGTCCTCGGTGTCAGCAAGGGGCTTTACGCCAAGCATCCGAAGCAGATGATCGACACGCCGCTGTCGGAAAGCGCCTATGTCGGCGCGGCGGTGGGCGCGGCGACGGCGGGGCTGCGGCCGGTGGCGGAACTGATGTTCGTCGATTTCATCGGCGTCTGCCTGGACCAGGTGTTCAACCAGGCGGCGAAGTTTCGCTACATGTTCGGCGGCAAGGCGGAAACCCCGGTGGTGATCCGGGCGATGTGCGGCGCGGGCTTTCGCGCGGCAGGCCAGCACAGCCAGATGCTGACGCCGCTTTTCACGCATCTGCCGGGGCTGAAGGTGGTCTGCCCCTCGAACGCCTATGACTGCAAGGGTCTGCTGATCCAGGCGATCCGCGACAACGACCCGGTGATCTTCCTGGAGCACAAGAACCTTTACGCCAGCACCTGCGACGTGCCCGAGGAACCCTATGCCATCCCCTTCGGCGAGGCGAACATCGTCCGCGAGGGCGGCGACGCCACCATCGTCACCTATGGCCAGATGGTCGGCCGCTCGCTGGAAGCCGCCGAGCTGCTGAAGAAGGACGGCGTCGAGGTCGAGGTGATCGACCTGCGCACGCTGTCGCCCATCGACATGGACACGGTGCTGGAAAGCGTCGAGGCGACCGGCCGGCTGGTCTGCGTCGACGAGGCGAACCCGCGCTGTTCCATCGCCGCCGACATCGCCGCCACCGTGGCGCAGGACGCCTTCGGCGCGCTCAAGGCACCCATCCAGATGGTGACGCCGCCGCATGCGCCGGTGCCCTTCTCGCCCTCGCTGGAGGACGCCTATGTGCCCTCGGCCGAGCGTATCGCCGCGGCCGTTCGCAAGACGCTGGAGAACTGACATGGCAGACATCACCCCGATCCTGATGCCGAAATGGGGGCTCTCGATGCGCGAGGGCAAGCTGGCGGCCTGGCACGTGGCCGAGGGCGCCGAGATCAAGCCCGGCGACGAGATCATGGATGTCGAGACCGACAAGATCGCCAATGTGGTCGAGGCCGCCGACGGGGGCCTCTTGCGCCGCCGCGTCGGCATCGAGGGCGAGACCTATCCGGTGCGCGCGCTGCTGGCGGTAATGGCGCCGGAATCGGTGCCGGACGCGGAAATCGACGCCTATGTCGCCGCCTATCAGGCCCCGTCGGCCGGCGACGAGGACGAGAATGCCGGACCCTCCTATCAATATGCCGACCTGCCCATGGGCCGCATCCGCTATGCCGAGCGTCCGGGCGAGGGTGTGCCGCTGGTGCTGATCCACGGCTTCGGCGGCGATCTGGACAACTGGCTGTTCAACATAGACGCGCTGGCGGAAGCCGCGCCGGTCTATGCGCTGGACCTGCCCGGTCATGGCCAGTCGGTGAAATCCGCGCGCCCGGCCGGGCTGGGGCTGATGGTGGAAACCGTCCTGGCCTTCCTCGACCATATCGGCGCGGACAGGGCGCATCTGGCCGGCCATTCCATGGGCGGGCTGGTCGCCGGCACGCTGGCGGCGCAGCACCCGGCGCGCGCCGCCTCGGTCACGCTGATCTGTCCGGCGGGCCTCGGGTCCGAGATCAATGCGGATTACATCGACGGCTTCGTGCAGGCCGCTGGGCGCAAGGACCTGAAGCCGGTGCTGGCGCATCTGTTCAGGGACCAGTCGCTGGTCAGCCGCGCGATGGTCGAGGATCTGCTGAAATACAAGCGCCTCGACGGGGTGCAGGATTTCCTGACCGAACTGGCCGGAAACCTGTTCCGCGAGGGCCGGCAGGCCGAGCGACTGGCCGAGGCGCTGGCCGCCTCGGGCGTGCCCGTGCAGGTGATCTGGGGCGAGGCCGATGCGATCATCCCCGCCGCCCATGCCGAAAGCCTGCCGGGGGCGTCGCGCCATGTCATCCCCGACGCCGGCCACATGGTGCAGATGGAGCAATCGGCTGAGGTCAACCGCCTGATCCGCGACTTCATCGCCTGACAATCCGGCCGTCCCCTCGGGGGTGGCCCCTTGCAATTGGAGGAGAGAGATGAGCAATTCCGTCGAAGGCCGCGTGGTCATCGTCACCGGCGCGGGCCGCGGCATCGGGCGTTCCATCGCCGAGGGGCTGGCGCAGGCCGGCGCCCGGGTGGTGATCGCCGACATCGCCGCCGATACCGCCGAATCCACCGCCGCCGAGATCCGCGAGGCGGGCGGGCAGGCCATCGGCCTTGCCGTCGATGTGACCGACCGCGCCAGCACGCGCGCGCTGATCGCCCGCACCATCGCCGACCATGGCCGGCTGGACGCCATGTTCAACAATGCCGGCATCGCCCAGGTCAAGCCGTTCAACGACATCACCGAGGACGACTGGCACCGCGTCATGGACGTGAACGCCATGGGCGTGCTGATCGGCATCCAGGAGGCGGCGAAGCAGTTCATCGCCCAGGGCGGCGGCGGCAAGATCGTCAACACCGCCAGCATCGCCGGCAAGCAGGGCTACGAGCCCTTGGCGCATTACTCGGCCAGCAAGTTCGCCGTGGTGGCGCTGACCCAGGCCGCGGCCCGCGCCTTCGGCAGGCACGGAATCTGCGTCAACGCCATCTGCCCCGGCGTGGTTGCCACCGACATGTGGAAGCTGATCGACAAGGGCTTCAAGGACGAGGGGCTGACCAGCCGCGACAACGAGGCTTTCGAGGGCTTCTCGGCCGACATCCTGCTGGGCCGCCCGTCGCGCCCCGAGGATCTGGCCGGCGTCTCGATCTTCCTCGCCTCGGCCGGGTCGGATTACATGACCGGGCAAAGCCTGGTCGTCGATGGAGGGATGGTTCTGGTATGAACGCGAAACAGAAACTGGCCGAGATGAACGCGCGCGCCGCCGCGCTTTACAAGGCCGACGGCAAGACCATGTCCGCCTTTCGCGGGCTGATGCTCGCCGCCAACCGCGAGGGCAAGGTCAGCCCCGCCATGAAGGAAATGATCGCCATCGCCGTCGCCATCGGGCGCGGCTGCGAGGATTGCATCGTCTTTCACGCCAGCGAGGCCAAGGCCCACGGCGCCAGCCGCGAGGAACTGCTGGAGGTGCTGGCCGTCGCCATCGAGATGTCGGGCGGGCCGGGCACGGTCTATGCCGCCAAGGCGCTGGCCGCCTTTGACGAATTGTAAGGGGGAACACCATGAAAGCCTTGCGTTTCCATGCTGCGCGGGACCTTAGGGTCGAGGATATTCCCGAACCGCCCCGCCCCGGTCCCGGGCAGGTGCTGATCCGCAACCGCCATGTCGGCATCTGCGGCACCGACCTGCACGAATACGCCTCGGGGCCGATCTTCATTCCGACCGCGCCGCATCCCTATTCCGGCGCCCATGGCCCGCAGGTGCTGGGCCACGAATTCGGCGGCGAGGTGCTGGCGGTGGGCGAGGACGTGACCAAGGTCGCGCCCGGCGACCGGGTGGCGGTGCAGCCGCTGATCATGCCGCGCGGCGGCGAATATTTCGCCGACCGGGGCTGGCACAACCTCTCGGGCAGCCTGGCGCTGGTCGGGCTGTCCTGGGTCTCGGGCGGCATGGCCGAGATGGCGCTGCTCAACGATTACAATGTCGAGAAGATCCCCGACGGCATGAGCGACGAGGAGGCGGCGCTGGTCGAACCGACCGCCGTCTGCGTCTATGCCTGCGACCGGGGCCGGATCACCGCCGGGGATTCGGTGCTGGTGACGGGCGCCGGGCCCATCGGCATGCTGGCGCTGCTGACCGCGCGGGCCTTCGGCGCGACGCGGCTGTTCGTGTCGGACGTGAACGACACGCGGCTGCGGCTCGCCGCCGAGGTGGTGCCGGGTGTCGTCGCCATCAACCCCGCGCGCGAGGATGTGGGCGAGCGGGTGCGCGCCGGCACCCAAGGCGGCATCGGCTGCGACGTGGCGCTGGAATGCGTCGGCAATGAACGGGCGCTGCAATCCTGCCTCGACGCGGTGCGCAAGCAGGGGGTGATCGTGCAGACCGGCCTGCATCCCGGCAAGGGCAGCGTGGATTTCTTCCAGCTGACCTTCAAGGATGCCGAGATCCGCGGCTCGTGGTGCTATCCGACCCATGGCTGGCCGCGCACCATCGAGCTGATCGCCTCGGGCGCGATCCCGGCCAAGCGGGTGGTGACGAAGCGCATCGCGCTGGACGATGCGGTGGCCGAGGGGTTCGAGGCGCTGCTGGACCCGGCCGGCAGCCAGCTGAAGATCCTGATCGACCTGTCGCGCTGACGGCCCGCGCCTGCGGCAAGATTTCTGCCCCGACGTGGCCCGGCCCGTGCTATGGTCGCGCCGGGCTTTGGGAGGAGCCGATGCGGGGAATGCCGGATACCGGGACGCATGTCCTTGAAGTCATTCGCGTGGCCGAGGGCGAACCCTCGCCGCGCCGCGATGCCGATGTGCTGGCCTCGTGGCGGCGCTGCGTGAACGAACACCAGCTTGACCCCGGCCGCCATGCCGGGCCGCGCATCGTCACCCAGCAGGAACTGCGCCAGCACCGCCAGGAATCCGAGGAATTGCTGGGCATGGCCCGGCACGGCATGGAGGACCTTTACCGCCGCGTGAACACGATGGGCTATGTCCTGCTGCTGTCCAATGCGCGCGGCGTGACCGTCGATGCCATCGGCGACGCGGAACTGGACCGCGAGCTGCGCCATGCCGGCCTGATCGCCGGCTCGGAATGGCATGAAAGCCATGTCGGCACCAATGGCGTGGGCGCTTGCCTCGCCACCGGGCGGGCGATCACCGTGCATCGCACCGACCATTTCGACCTGGCGCTGACGCCGCTGTCCTGCACCGCCGTGCCGGTGCATGACACGCGCGGCGGGCTGATCGGGGTGCTGGACCTGTCGCATCTGCAGGCGCCGCAGGACAAGATGAGCCAGGCGCTGACGCTGGAGGTGATGAAATCCTGCGCCCGCCGCATCGAGATGGCCAATCTGGTGCGCCGGCACCGCGCCGACTGGATCCTGCGGCTGAACCCCTCGCCCGAATTCCTGGACGTGGACCCGATGGCCGCGGTCGCCATCGACGCCGGGGGCCGCATCAGCGGCATGACCAACAACGCGCGCGAGCTTCTGGCCGGCGGGCCGGCCGAGGCGCTGATCGGCCGGCGCTTCGACGACATCTTCGCCTGCGACCTGGACGACCTGCCCAAGCTGTCGCGCGCCATGGCCCCGGTCGACGGCGCGCTGGAGATGCAGGCCGGCGGTCTGATCTTTGCCCGCGCCGTGCCGCCGACCGCACCGCCGCGCCGGGCCGCGGAGACCAGCCTGCCCCAGCCGCTGCGCGCGATCCATGGCGGCGACCCGGCCATGCAGCGCCTGGCCGAGCGCGCCGCCAAGGTGGTGGACCGCCAGATCAGCGTCATCCTGCGCGGCGAGACCGGCACCGGCAAGGAATTCATCGCCCGCGCCATGCATGCCTCGTCCCGGCGGCGGGGTTCCTTCGTGGCGATCAACTGCGCCGCCCTGCCCGAGGCGCTGATCGAAAGCGAGCTGTTCGGCTATGCGCCGAACGCCTTTACCGGCGCCCATGCCCGCGGCAAGAAGGGCCTGATCCGCGAGGCGCATGGCGGCACGCTGTTCCTGGACGAGATCGGCGACATGCCGCTGGCCCTGCAGGCGCGGCTGCTGCGCGTGCTGTCCGAGCGCGAGGTGCTGCCGGTCGGCGCCACCCGCGCCGAGCCGGTGGACATCCGGGTCATCTCGGCCTCGCATCGCGACCTGGCCGGGCTGGTGGCCGAGGGGCGGTTCCGGCAGGACCTGTATTACCGGCTGAACGGGCTGGTGCTGGACATCCCGCCGGTGCGGGCGCGGGCAGACCTGGAATGGCTGATCGCCCGCATCGCCGCCGCGACCGAGGGCAGGCCGCGTTTCTCGCCGCAGGCCATGGTGCTGCTGCTGGCGCATGACTGGCCCGGCAATGTGCGCGAGATCGTCAATCTCTGCACGCTTTGCGCGGCGCTCTGCGACGGCGCCACGGTCGGCCCCGAGGATCTGCCCGATGAGATCGGCGCGGCGCAGGCGACCGCCCGACCCGGCCCCGACGGGACCGAGCGCGCCGGGCTGCGCCGGCTGATCGCGGAATGCGAGGGCAATATCTCGGCCGTGGCGCGGCAGGCGGGGGTGGACCGCAGCACGATCTATCGCCGCATGCGCAGGCTTGGCCTGAACGAGGATCCAAGAGGTGGCCCGGCCGCTGGCTGACCGCCCGGTTCCTGGCCCGGCCGCCGGAATATCCGAAAGGAACGGAGCGAAAAAATCGGCCCCGCATGTCGGTTCCCGCGCTGGCCGGCCATGCGTTGGCCCTTGCATCCGCTGCGATCGAAGAAAGAAGACGATCATGCGCGCCATGGCATTGGTCAGGGCCGACGAGGACAGCGAGGCCGGCGTGATGCCGACCAGCCGGGAACTGGAGGAAGTGACCCGCTTCAACGAAAGGCTTGCCGAGGCGGGGGTGATGCTGGCCGGCGAGGGGCTGCACCGCAGCAGCCGCGGCCACCGCATCCGCTTCGGCGCCGCCGGGCCGGCGGTGCTCGACGGGCCTTTCGCCGGGACAGGGAGCTGGTGGCGGGATTCTGGCTCTGGAAGGTCGGCTCGCGGCAGGAGGCGCTGGACCGGGCGAGCCCCCTTCCGCAGCGGCGAGCCGGAGTTGCGCGCGATCTTCGAAAGCGAGGAATGCGGCGAGGAGCCGACCCCCGATCTGCGCGCCCGCGAGACGGACCTGCGCCGCAAGCTGGAATAACCGGCGGCGCGGACAACCCTCTGGCGCAGCGCCCCGAAGCGATGGGATAAAGGTCCGTGCCGGGCCAAAGGGGGATGGATAATGCGCTATTTCGATTTCAGCTCGTGGCAGGGGATCCTGACGACGCTGCTGGGCCTTGCGCTGTTCACGCTGATCGGCGTGGGCATCCGGGTGCTGATGCTGCTGACCATCCAGCAGCGCCAGCAGCGCATGAACCGCCAGATCAACGAGCGCCTGCGCACGCTGATCGCGGCCTACAAGGTGCTCGGCGGCTCTTTCACCGGCGAGCTTCTGGTCGATCCGGCGCATCTGCGCGACCTGCGGCAGCAGGCCCAGACCGCCGGCGCGGAAGAGGCCGGCGGCTCGGACCGCGCCCGCCGCATCCGCGACGCGGTCGAGGCGGCGCTGTCCGACATCATCCTGCTGGGCACCGAGGAACAGGTCCGCCTGGCCAGCCATGCCGCGGCCGAAATGGCCGCCGGCCGGCCGATCCATACCGCCGAGCTGGTCGTCTCGCTGCGCGATTTCATCCGCAAGGCGCTGGACCTGGCGCCGGTGCCCGGGGACGTGACCATTCCGCTGCAGGGCCCGGCGCGCCAGCAGGGCGGTTCGTCCCGGGGCGGGCGCGGAGAAGGCGGCGGCAAGACCGGCGGGGGCGGCGGCGGCGGTGCCGCGATGGGCGGCGGCGGCATGGGCATGGGTCTTGGCGGGCTGGGACGCCACGCCGACGATGCCCGATCCTGAACCGCCGTCAGCGCCAGGCTTGCGATGCGCGGGCGATCCTGCGATCCTGCGGCGATGACCGGGGACCTGAAGATCCTGCGCCAGCATGTCCTGCTGGCGGCGCGGCTGTTTCGGAACTACGGCGCGGTGCTGGCCGCCACATGGCTGGCCGGCACCCTGCTCGGCGCGCTGCTGATGATGCTGGCGGTCGAGATCGGCTTCGCCGACCGGCTGGCCGGGCTGATCGCGCTGGTGCCGGTGATCCTGCTGCAACTGGTGCTGTTCGTCGCCATGTTCGTGATCCTGCGCGACGGGCTGCCGGTGCTGCGTTTTCGCGCAAGACGCCGCCGCGAGACGCCGGCCGCCGGAACGGAGGCGGCCGACGGCCGGCCCGGCATCGGCATGCTGGCCGGGGCGCTTCTGGCGGTGCTGATCCCGTTCTACGGCTATTATGCCGGCTGGGGCCTGCTCGGGAACACGCTGCGCGACTATTCCAAGGCGTTCCTTTCGACCTCGATGGAGCGCATCGACTTCACGGAGGTCTCGCCCGAACGGGCGCCCACCGCGCTTGAGGTGCAAAGCACGCTGTGGGTGGTGGCGGCGGTGCTGCTGATCTGGGCGATCCGGCGCGGCGCGAAGGCCATGCACAAGCGCAGCGAGGCCGGGATCTGGCCGCTGCTGGTCGTCGCCTGCGAGGCGAGCTGGGCGGTGCTGGGCCTTTACGTCATCGCGGGCTGGCAGGAGGGCTTCGTCGCATGGCTGGCCCAGCTGCCCTCACCCGGCGCATTGTGGCAGAGCCTGTTCCCGCCCGCCGCGGCCGAGGTCGTCGATGCCGCGCGCCGCCCGGTGGACTGGCCGCCCGCCTTCCAGCCCTGGCCCTGGCTGGTGCGGCTGTTCTGGTATGCGCTGCTGCCGCTGATCTGGTTCAACCTCGGTGCCATCGTCTACGGCCACGACCTGAATCTCATGGCCGAGGAGACGCGGCGCTCGGCCGGCAAGGTGCTGGACCGCTGGCAGGGGCTGCCGAAACCGCTGACCGACTTTCTCGGGCATTTCTGGGCCGGGCTGGTCAGGCGCTGGCATGCGGTGGCGAACGGCGTGCTGCTGGCCGGATCGGCGGGGTTTTCGCTGACCGTCTCGGTGCTGGTGCTGTGGCGGCTGGCCGACTGGGCGGGCCGCTGGGCCTGGATCGGGCTGGCCGAGCTGATCGGGCCGCAGGACCTGCGGGTCTGGCAGCTGGCGCAATATCCGCTGAACCTGCTGTTCGGTGCGCCGGGCCAGCAGCAGGACGGGGTGCTGGTCTGCGTCCTGCAGTTCTGCATCCTCGCCGCCGGGCTGGAGCTGGCCGGGCGGGCGCAGGCGACCCGGGCCGCTAGCGCAGATCGCGCAGCACCGGCCTGACCGGGAATTCCAGCGCCTCGGGCCGCGTTCCCAGGGCCGAGACGCGCAGCCGCGCCCCCTTCAGCAATTCGGCCGGCACCAGGAAAAGCTGGTCCGACAGGATCTCTTGCCCCTCGGGCGGCGCGTCATGGGGCAAGGGGTTGCAACGGCCCATGTTCTCGCCGTCGGGCGCGATCACCCGGACCGCCCCTTCGGCATCGGCGCTGGTCAGCGGCAGCCATTGCCGGCCGGCGGCGTCGCGCAGGCCGACATCGCAGCCGGCCCAGCCATGCCGCGCCGCCTCGGGACCGCGCAGCGCCAGGCGGACCAGGACCAGCGCCCGCTCGGGCAGGTTGGGCGCGGTTCCCGCCCAGACCTGATCGACCCGGACATGCACGCCGCGCAGCTCGGCCCCCGCCCCGCCCGCCTGCGTCACCTGCCATTCGCGCGCGCGGCGCAGGTCGGCGATCTCGGTCCAGCCGGCGACCACCACATTGGCAAGCAGCAGCACCGCGGCAAGGATGATCCACAGCAGGTGTTTCATGGCGCGAACCGGATGATCGGCTGGCGCTCGGGCAAGGCCGGCGGGGCGAGGTGCAGGGCGCTGTCGAAGACCGCGCTGGCGCTGCCCGTCAGCACCAGCGCCCCGCCCGCGACCTCGTCCTCGGGCAGCTCGAAGACGGCGATGGCGCGGTCGGTCAGGCCGGGCTGGAACCAGCGGCTTTCAAGCCCGCGCGGAATGTCCTCGGCGCGGTGCGACAGCGCATAGCGCCGCCCGCTCGCCCCCTGCCAGACCGCGTCGAGGCGCTGCGAGGCCAGCCTGGCCTCGGCCTCGATCTCGGCGATCAGGAACAGGCCGTCGCTGTCGCGGACCAGATCGCGGCCATAGCGGCGAAAGGCGATGCGCTCGGCCAGCCGCATGCCGGTGAAGCGGGCCCGGAAGCTGCGCGCCTCGCCGGTTTCGCCGGCCGCGACAGGGCTGCGGAACGGCTGCACGGTGCTGTCGTAATCCGGCGCGCTCTGCATCATGGCGCCCAGCAGCGCTGCCCCGGCCAGAACGATCAGGACGCGCCCCGCCCGGATCATGGCGCCCCCTCTGGCGTGGTCGCCATGCGGCCGGCGGGCTGGAACAGCAGCCAGCTCGACTTGCCATAGAGATTGTCCCTGAGCTTGAAGGTCTGCCGCTGGAAGGTCAGCGAGACCGGCCCGGGCTGCCAGCCCGGCGGCACCCGCCAGGCCAGCGTCACCCGCTCGGCCAGCCGCGGCTGCAGGTGCCACAGCAGCTCGCCGTCGCGGTCGAGCGTGACCTCCGGCTCGGGCCAGGCCACGCCTGCGGCAGCCAGTTCGGGCGGGTGCGGCGGAAAGCCGAAGACGGCGGACTGGGTCTCTCCGGTCAGGTTCAGCAGCCGGGCGCGCAACAGCAGCCGCCGGGGCTCGCCCTCGCGTTCCGGCGGTGCCAGCGAAAGCGACAGCGGCGTGATCTCGGTCCGGCCCAGATCGACCGGCTGCCCCAGCGCCACCGCAGGCGGCTCCTGCGGCGCCCGCGCTTCCTCGACCTTCAGCCAAAGGCCGAGCAGCACCGCGGCCGCGACCCCGATCGAGGCGGCCATGCGCACCCTCAGACGCCGCAGCAGAGAGGCCCGTCGCTTACCCGTCATGCGGGAATTAAGGCGCAAGCCGCCGGGCAAGCTCAAGACGCGGGCGGCCGGGTCGGCGGAATCCGGCCGGAAAACCGTCCCGGTTCAGCGCAACCCGGCCATGCGCAGCGCATCGACATAAAGCTCAAGATCCTCGGGATGCTGCAGCGGCGGCACCTTGCGCCAATGCGCGATGGTGAAGTTCGGGTGCACGCGCATCACCTCGCGCGCATGGTGGCGGGCCTCGTCCATCTGGCCCAGCAGCGCGTGGCTGGCGGCCAGAAGCCGATGCGCCTCGGAACCGTCGCGCATGCGGGAAAGCGCCTCGATGGCCTCGGCATATTCGCCCATGTGGAAATGGGCGTCACCCAGGAACCACAGATAGGCGTCCGGGTGATAGGGATTCAGCCGCATCGCCCGCCGGATCAGCCGCACCGCCCTTTCGCCTTGCCGGACATAGGCCAGGCAATCCCCCGTATAGGCCAGCAGGTCGGCGTCGTTGGGGTTCAGCGCCAGCGCATGCTCATAGGCCGACGTCGCCTCGGCGTGCTGCTTCTTGTAAAGATGCGCCAGCCCCATCTCGGAAAAGCCGCGCGCGTCGAACCCGTCGCATTCCACCGCGCGCTTCGCCAGGTCCAGCGCCCGGTCCAGCGCCGCCTGCGGATCGCTGCTCCAGTTGTAGCGCCATTCCACGTTGAAGGTCCGCGACATCGCCGCATAGCTGCGGCCATACAGCGGATCGAGCTCCTGCGCCTGCTCGAACAGGCGGCGCGCATGCAGGTTCGCCTCGGGACGGAAGCGGAAGTCCAGTTCCAGCCCGCGCAGCACCAGCCCATAGGCGTAAAGCGCCGGGTGGGTCTGCTCGGCCAGCCGGCGCCGTTCGGCCGCCTCGATGCGCAGGGCGACGCGTGCGGCGGTCGTGGCGGCGATATCGTCCTGGATGTCGAGAATGCCCGCCATCGCCCCGTCGTAGCGTTCGGACCAGAGCGTGTTCTCGGTCTCGGCCTCGATCAGGTCCGCGGTGATCCTGATGCGGCTGTCCACGCGCCGGAAACTGCCGGCGAGCAGATAGCGCACCCCCAGCCGCCGGCCGATCTCGCGCAGCGACGCGACCTCGGCCGCCGCCAGGAAGGCGGAATGGCGGGCAATCACCATCAGGTGCCGGAACCGGCTGAGGCTGGTGATCAGATCGGCGGCAAGGCCCCGGCACAGATGCAGGTCGTTCGGGTCGCCCGAGAGGTTTTCCAGCGGCAAGACCGCCAGCGAGGCATCGGGCAAGGCCAGCGTCCCGGCAGCAGGCGGCGGCGCGGCAGGGATCGCGCGGGGCCCCGCCGCCGCCGAGGCGAGCCCGACCGCATAGATCTCGACCGGCGCCGTCATGTTCCTGAGCCGCTTGCGCCCCAGCGAGCGCAGGACCAGGTCGGGATGGCCGCGCACCAGCCGATAGACCGCTTCGGTGATGCAGACGCCGCCGGGCGCGGCGAAGCTCTGGATGCGCGCGGCCAGGTTGACGCTGTGGCCATAGACCCCGTCGTCGCCGGCAAAGACCTCGCCGATGGAGATGCCGATGCGATAGGCGATCGGCTCGGCCCCGCCGGTCCAGGCCGCGTCCCGCGACAGTTCCTGCTGCATCTCGAGCGCGAAATGCAGCGCCTGGTGGACGCTTTCGAAAACCGCCACCAGCCCGTCGCCGGCGGTATTCACCACCGAGCCGCCGTAATCGCCGACCAGCCGGCGGATCAGGCGCAGCGAGCGCGCCAGCCGGGCGACGGTGCCGGCCTCGTCCCGCTCGACCAGGCCGGTATAGCCGTGCACATCGGCATAAAGCACGGTGAGCAGCCGGGGACCGGACAGATCGGACTGCGCGCTCATCACCCTGACATCGGCTCCCGGCTTTCCTGCATGGCGGCAATGCCTGCCGGAGACCGTGAAATCCGCCCTGAACTGAACTGTCAAGTGCGGAAACCCCGGAAGCGGGCGGCTCCCCGACAGGCGGAACCGGCCGGACGGGTGCCGCCGCGCGCAGAGCAGCCGGCCGGAACCGGGATCGCGCCGGCGGTGCGCGCCGGACCGGCCGGACCGAAAGCGACGCCGCCTTGCCGTTGTCGGATCGTCCCGTCAGGCCCGCGCCATCGGCGGGGGCGCAGGCGTCGGTCCCGGCTGCGATGGCGCTTCGGCGGCCGGCCCAAGCAGCGCCAGCGGTTCGGCAAGGGCGCGGGCCGCCTCGCGCCAGGCGGGTGCATCCAGGTCCAGCCGGCGCAGCACTGCCGCCCTGCCCTGCCCCCGCTGCGCCAGCTTGACCATGGCGCGGTAATCGGCGGCCAGTCCGCCCAGCAGCCGGTCCAGCTCTTGCAGGTCCTGTTCCAGCCGGGCGGCGACCGCGGATTGCGCGCTGGCCTGCGTGGCGATGGCCAGCGCCGCCGCCACCGGAACGCTGCCGGCCCGAAGCCCGCGATAGTCCAGCTCCAGCCGGTCGAGCAGCGCGGCCGGCCGCGACAGCCGGCCGGCATGAGGCCCCGCCACCCCCAGCAGCGCCTCGCCGCGCCAGTTCCCCGCCGCCGCCCGCGCCGCGGCGCCGATCAGCGCCCGGCCCAGCCGGTGCCGCTGCGCCAAGGGCATCTCGGCCCCGGCCTCCAGCAGCGCCTCGACCGCCGCCGCCAGCTTCTGGGCCAGTTCCTCGATGCGGGTGCAGGCCTGCATCATCGGCCCGTCGGCGCCCTCGGTCCGGTGCAGTTCGGCCGCCAGCGCGCCCCAGAGCCGCTGCGCGCTGAACCGGATCATCCCGGCGCCGCGCGGCGCGGTGCGGGTATGGCCGCGCAGGATGGAGCGGCAGCGATCCAGATCGCCCGCGGCGGCCTTCAGCAGCGCCGGCAACTGCGCGGCGTCGCAGGGCGGCGCGGCCAGGCCGCGGGACAGCGTCCCGGCCTGGATCAGCAGGCTGCGGGTGCGGGGCAGCAGATGGTCCAGGCAATAGCGCGACATGGCGCGCAGATCGGCCTCGGCCTTGGCGGCCGCGCCCTCCATGGCGCCGGTGCCGCGCCCGCAGACCGGGCCCGGCTGCCCGCCCTGCAAGCCGGCCCGGACCTGCAAAAGCAGCGCCGTCATCGCCAGCCGATGCAGGGCCGCCCCGGTCAGGGCCGGAAGATCGGGGGCATGGACGGCTGTGCATGGCGGCTTGGACATTGGGGCGGCTCTCGGGCTGTCATGGTTGCGCCTTGCTCCTGCCGTATCGATCGGCCACAATCAGTGCGCGAACGCACAGAGCCGGCATATTCGACCTGCAACCGGCCGGATCGAGGCCATGACACCGGAACAGGGCGCGGGTGATGACGGAAACGCTGGGGCTGGGCGATCTGGATTGGTTTGCCGGGCTGACGCCGCGGGATCTGGCGCCGATCGAAACCGCCCTGCGGCGGCGGCAGTTCGACCAGGGACAGCTGATCCTGGAGCGCGGCGATCCGGGCGATACGGTGCTGTTCGTGCTGTCGGGCCGCGTGCTTGCCGTGCACTGGACGCAGGCCGGGCGCGAGATCGTCTATAGCGACATCGGGCCCGGCTGCGCCTGCGGCGAGCTGTCGGTGCTGTCGGGCAGCCCGCGCTCGCTGTCGCTTTACGCCCGCAGCGCCTGCACGCTGTTCGAGATGCCCGGCGCGCTGCTGCTGGAGCTGATCGGGACCCATCCCTCGGTGCGGCAGGCGATCATGGGCCATCTGGTGCGCCAGATCCACGGCCTGACCGACCGGGTGCATGCGCTGATCTCGCTCAGCGTCGAGGAGCGGCTGCGCGCCTATCTGCTGCGCATCGCGCTGGAGCGCGGCGGGCTTGAGCGCGGCCGCGTGCTGCGCGACCTGCCGACCCATGCCGAGATCGCCAATATCGTCGGCGCCAACCGCGAGGCGATCAGCCGAAACCTGGCCAAGCTTGGCCGCGAGGGCGTGATCGAGAGCGGCCGCCGCTTCCTGCGCATCCTGCGCCCCGAGGCGCTGTTCCCGCAGGCCGCCGAAACGGCCGCCCCGCCCGCGTTCAGCCCGCCAGAAGCTCGTCCGGAGTGACCGCCGCCAGCCCCAGCGCCTCGCCCACCGGCGGCGAGGTCAGCCGCCCCTCATGCGTGGCAAGCCCGGCGCGCAGATGCGGGTCCTGTTCCAGCGCGCGCCGCCAGCCCTTGTCGGCCAGCGCCAGCAGGAAGGGCAGCGTGGCATTGCCAAGCGCCTGGGTCGAGGTCCGCGCCACCGCGCCGGGCATGTTGGCGACGCAGTAATGGACGATGCCATCGACCTCGTAGATCGGGTCCTGATGGGTGGTCGGGCGCGAGGTCTCGAAGCAGCCGCCCTGGTCGATGGCGACATCGACCAGCACCGCGCCGCGCGGCATGGTTTCCAGCTGGGCCCGCGACACCAGCTTGGGCGCCGCTGCGCCCGGCACCAGCACGGCGCCGATCACCATGTCGGCGGTCTGGATCAGCTCGGCGGTCGCCGCGGCGCTGGCGTGCTGGGTGGTCAGCTTGCCCATGAACAGGTCGTCCAGCCAGGACAGCCGGGGCAGCGAGCGGTCCATCACCGTCACGTTCGCGCCCATGCCGACCGCGACCCGTGCCGCTGCCGCGCCGACCACGCCGCCGCCGATGATCAGTACATTGGCCGGCCGGACCCCCGGCACCCCGCCCAGCAGCACGCCGCGCCCGCCATTGGCCTTTTGCAGCGCCCATGAGCCGACCTGCGGCGCCAAGCGCCCCGCCACCTCGGACATGGGCGCAAGCAGGGGCAGGCCGCCGCGCGCATCCGTCACCGTCTCATAGGCGATGGCCGTCACGCCCGAGTCGAGCAGGTCGCGGGTCTGCGCCGGATCGGGCGCCAGATGCAGATAGGTGAAGAGCACCTGCCCCTGCCGCAGCATGGCGCGTTCCTGGGGCTGCGGCTCCTTGACCTTGACGATCAGGTCGGCGGCGGCAAAGACCGAGGCCGCGTCCGGCGCGATCTGCGCCCCGGCGGCCAGATAGTCCTGATCCGCGAAACCGGCGCCCAGCCCGGCATCGGTCTCGACCAGGACCTGATGACCGTGGGCCACGGCTTCGGCGGCGGCGGCCGGCGTCAGGCCGACACGGAATTCCTGCGGCTTGATTTCCTTGGGGCAGCCGATCTTCATGCTCATCTCCTCTCCTCGCGCTGGTTTCGGTGCGGGTGCGCGACCAGTCTGCCCTGCTTGGCCCGCAAGCTGTTGCGAAGATGGCCCCGGTCAGCGCGCCCGAACGGAACAGGACCCTCCGGATGGCGAGAAGAATCGAATATCCTTCCATCGTCAAGCCGATTGGCGCAATGCCGCCCCCGTTTCCGGCCTCGCGGCGCGCGGAATGCCCGAATCGATGCGGAGGAAGAGCGGCGGCCTCGGCCGGCGATCAGCCGCCGGTGCAGAAACTGGCGTAAAGCACCGCCATCACCCGCCGCGCCGGCTCGCTTTCGATGCGATACCAGATCACCTGCCCGTCCCGGCGCCCGGCGATGATGCGGTCGCGGCGCAGCAGCGCCAGATGCTGCGAGACCGTCGAATCGCGGATGCCCAGAAAAGCGGCAAGCTGGCCCACCGACTTTTCTCCCGAACTCAGCGCGCAAAGGATCATCAGCCGGTGCTGGTTGCCCAGCGATTTCAGGAACTCGCTGGCCTCGGCCGCAGCCGCGCGCATCGCCTCCGGGTCGATCCCGGCAGCATCGGGTCCGGAGCAGTCTGGCTGGGTGTCGCTGGTCATTCTTGCATACCTACACGATTCCGAATATATGGTCAAGCTGCCCGCCCGGAACAACGAGGTTCGACCATGCCCGGCCCGGACAGCCAGATCGTCTGCATCGCCTGCGGCGCGGTAAACCGCCTGCCGCCCGCGCGTGATCCGGCCGCCGCGCGCTGCGGCAAATGCCGGAAGGCGCTGTTTTCCGGCCAGCCGGCCGAGGTGGACGGACGGATGTTCCAGCGCCAGATCGGCCGCAGTTCGATCCCGGTTCTGGTCGATGTCTGGGCGCCCTGGTGCGGCCCCTGCCGGATGATGGCGCCGGAATTCGCCCGCGCCGCCGTCCTTCTGGAACCGGCGATGCGGCTGATCAAGCTGAACTCCGAGGCCGAGCCACAGGCCGCCGCCGCCCTTGGCATCCGCGGCATCCCGACGCTGCTTCTCTATCGCGGCGGGCGCGAGATCGCGCGGCAATCCGGCGCCATGGACGCGGCTTCGATCGCCGGCTGGGCCCAGGCGCGGCTACGCGGCTGAGGGCGGCGCGGTTGCCGCGGCGGCACGCTCGGTTAAGCTGGAGGCCGGAGCAAGACGGGCGAGGACGACATGGGCCAACTGATCGACGGCATCTGGCATGACGAATGGTATGACACGGAAAGCAGCGGCGGACGTTTCCAGCGCAGCGTGACCGCCTATCGCAACTGGATCACCCCGGACGGGAGTCCCGGTCCCAGCGGCAAGGGCGGCTTTGGCCCCGAAAGCGGGCGCTACCATCTCTATGTCTCCTATGCCTGCCCCTGGGCGCATCGCACGCTGATCTTTCGCGCGATCAAGGGGCTGGCGCCGCATATCGACGTCTCGGCCGTGCATCCCGACATGCTGTCCGAGGGCTGGACCTTCGCCACCGACTTCCCCGGCGCGACCGGAGACCGGCTGTTCGGCCTGCCCTACCTGCGCGACATCTACCTGAAGGTGGATCCGAAGGCTTCGGGCCGGGTGACGGTGCCGGTGCTGTGGGACAAGGCCCAGGGCACCATCGTCAGCAACGAAAGCGCCGAGATCATCCGCATGTTCAATTCCGCCTTCGACGGGCTGACCGGCAATCGCGACGACTATTGCCCGGCCGACCTGCGGGAGCGCATCGACGCGATGAACGAGCGCATCTACGACCGGGTGAACAACGGCGTCTACAAGGCCGGATTCGCCACCTCGCAGGCGGCCTATGACGAGGCCGTGCAACCGCTGTTCGAAACGCTGGACTGGCTCGAGGGCCATCTGGCCGCCAACCGCTACCTGTGCGGCGACCGGATCACCGAGGCGGACTGGCGGCTTTTCACCACCGCGCTGCGCTTCGATCCGGTCTATCACACGCATTTCAAATGCAACCGCCGCTGGCTGCGCGAATATCCGAACCTCTGGGGCTGGACGCGCGAGCTTTACCAATGGCCGGGCGTCGCCGAGACGGTGCATTTCGACCATATCGTGCGGCATTACCATTACAGCCACGTCACGATAAACCCGCATCGCATCGTCCCGATCAATCCTCTGATCGACTGGGAGGAGCCGCACGGCCGGGGTTGAGACGAGGCGCCGCAGGGTTTTCCCCTGGACTGACAAGTCTGCCCGCACCAGCCACGCGATAATCGCGCCGGTCGCCGTTCCTGGATCTGGACATGTCGATCGGCGCCCGCGCGGAGGATGACGAGCAGGCCGAACAGGGCCCGACCGGAATGGGAGGCCGGAAGGAGGTGATTTCCGGGCGGAACCGGGTCTTTCAAGGGCGCTGTGCCGGCCCCGAGAAATTTTCCCGACGGCTGTATTTTTCCGCTTGCGCCCGCCGACGCGCCCTCCTATACGACGCCTCACACGGGCGCCGGAGACGCCGCCCGAGACCTCCGGTGGGGCCATAGCTCAGTTGGTAGAGCGCTTGAATGGCATTCAAGAGGTCAGGGGTTCGACTCCCCTTGGCTCCACCAATTCAGCCGCTATGCGACTGCGAAACCTCCAGAATTTACTGCATATTCGCCTTCCGCGCCCTTGAAATCGCTCTTGAATCCCGGAACATGAGGCAGGGCGACGGGTAATTACCCGTGATCGCCGCACTGGTATTTCGTGAAACGGGTGCTCCAAAAGGTTCGCCCATGTCGATCCCCGGTAGAAGATGACGCGGGCTGGACCGACTCCGAACGCGAGGCGAGGATCAAGGCCGCAGAAGCCCAGGTCATGGCCCATGGGGAACCGGGCAAGCCGATGATGCGGCTGCCGCCTATGAGGCGGCGCGAAGGCTGGCGCAGGCGCGCGGGTTTCCTTACCGCCCCGCGGCGGAGCTGGCAGCCGGGTCGATTGACAACCTGCTCACGCGGCTTGAGGCGCTAATCCGCTCCGATGGGACCTTCGCGCCTCTGGCGGAAGCCTCTGCCTTTCACGGTGCAATGGACAAGCCGCCCGTCTCGATCACGGCGGCGCCGGTCGTTCAGCGGATTGCCGTTGGGCCGCGTGCGGGTCATGGTCGCAAGTAAGCGGTGTCCCGATCACACGGTGACTGCGTAATTCCACGGGAGCAGGTCTTGGATCTTGCTCTGTCTGTGGCCTTTGACGATGGCGGTGAGCGTGGTTGTCAGCCATGCGTGCGGATCGACAGC